>Ga0265320_10000312_pt1 | contig 39901 bp, 37 predicted proteins | sample 4827metaG_FD_202087 | JGI IMG/M metagenome (GOLD analysis project Ga0265320, IMG submission 202087) | Rhizosphere microbial communities from Carex aquatilis grown in University of Washington, Seatle, WA, United States - 4-8-27 metaG | ecosystem: Host-associated > Plants > Roots > Rhizosphere >... | reverse complement strand
TAGTTCGTGCGCTGTGCAAACCGATGTTCCGTCAGTACGTCGGCGGTGCCGGACACGAAGGCGCTGACGGCGAGGTCGTCGCGTGCCTCCATGTCGAAGTCGACCGCGTCGCTCCAGACATCGTTGCCGACATCGATCGTCACCGACTCCGCGCCGGCGAACGTGAGCGCGGTGTCCGTTCCCACATCGATGGCTCCTTGCGTGAGGCTCGATGCAACCCTCACTTTCGCGAGCGTGAGCGGCGCGGCGCCGTATCGATTCGAAAACTCGATGCGGATGCGGCTGCCCCCTTGCGACACATGCGCAATTTGACGAACCGTCGCGTTCGTCAGCGGCGGAGGCGGCGGAAGCGCGATGCCCAAGATCGGCGACGCCGCGTCGTCGAGCGCCGAATACCAAGTCGCGTACGGTTGTAACGCGCCCCCATCGGCGCCGCCGGACCCCGAGGGACCATTTCCGCCGGGACGATCCGAACACGCCGAACAGATGGGCGATAGGACGACCAGCAAGCTCAGGGCGGCGGCCACGCCGTTCCGTACTCGCGTCGGGAAGAGCATCGCCATGAAGGACACTCGGCCGCCGATCCTTTGGCTCTTTTGTGTCCACCACTACATTTCTCGAATTTTCGCGATCGTCGTCGTGGTCCTCGGCGCAGTAGCCTCAACCCCGACCGTGTCGGCGCGCTGCACATCGTCGCGGAGAACCTGATCCGAGCCAATGTGTCGTCGACGGAATACAACGCGCGCGAAGGGAGCGATTTCCGCCAGCGTGGGAGCGCTCTGGCCTTGCCGGGAAGGCGTGAGGTCTTCCTTGAACAATGTGTCCTTGCCGGCAAGGGCCCACCGTTGCCGATGAACGACGTGTCCTTCGTGGCTGCTCCGGTTCGTTCGTCGTGTCACGGATCGCCGTATGAGAGCCACTCGGGATCGGCGAAGCGGATCCAGTCGAGATCGGCCAAGCAGAGCCACCTGAGATCGGCCAAGCGGAGCCACCCCGTGGAGGCAGAGGAGGAGCGGATTTCCGGGGGAGATCGGCCAAGCGGAGCCACCCGAGATCGGGCTTCGGAGCCGGTGGTGGACGAGGGCGGACGGGGGCGAGGACGGTCCGGGCAATGGAGGCCTGGACTAACCGATGAGCGCGCGGAGAACGGACATGCATCGATTGCAGGAGCTGGTGCGATTGCACCGGATGGGGCTGACGGAACGACGAGCGGCGAAGGAGCTGCGGATGGGCCGCAACACTGCGAAGGAGTATCGGCACGCGATAGCGGCGGCGGGGATGCTCGAAGGCAACGCAGACGAGTTGCCGGCGCTGGAGGTGCTGAAGGAAGTCGTGCAGGCGGCTCTGCCTCCGAAGCCCGCACCGCAGCAAGTGTCGACGGTCGAAGACTGGCAGCCGCACGTGGAGACGCTGCTCGAGAAACGGCTAGGTCCCCAGGCGATCCACGATCGCCTGCGTCTGGAGCACCCAGAATTCCAAGGGAGCCTGGGAAGTCTGAAGCGTCTGGTGCGTCGCATTCGACGCGAGCGGGGCGTGTCGCCGGACGACGTGACAATCCCTGTGGACACGGAGCCGGGCGACGTTGCGCAGGTCGACTTTGGTTACGCGGGGAAGCTGTGGGACTCGGCGACGGGAACACCGCGGAAGGCGTGGGTCTTCGTGATGGTGCTCGGCTACAGCCGGCACCAGTACTCGGAGGTCGTCTTCGATCAGCGGACGACGACGTGGCTCGAACTTCATCAGCGGGCGTTTGCTCGGCTCGGCGGCGTGCCGCGCGTGGTTGTTCCGGACAACTTGAAGGCCGCAGTGATCCGCGCGGCCTTCGGCGTGAGCGGCTTGCCCGAACTGAACCGCAGCTACCGCGAGCTCGCCCGCCACTACGGCTTTCGAGTGGATCCGACGCCGCCGCGCTCGCCGGAGAAGAAGGGGAAGGTCGAGTCGGGCGTGAAGTACGTGAAGAACAATTTTCTTCGCGGGCGGAGCGACCAGGACATCGGCGAAGTGAACCGCGAGCTCGAGCGATGGGTCCAGGAGATCGCTGGTGCCCGGGTGCACGGAACGACAGGACGTCGTCCCATCGAGGTCTTCACCGCAGAAGAACAATCTGCCCTCCTATCGCTTCCGAAGAAGCGTTACGAGTCGGTCGTCTGGAAGCAGGCGACGGTGCACGCGGACTGCCACGTGCACTTCGAGCGACGGCTGTACTCCGTGCCGTGGCGACTGATCAATCAGGAAGTGTGGGTCCGCGCGACCGCGGCGACGATCGCGATCTACGCCGACGACGAACGCGTTGCGACGCACCCTCGCAACGGGAAGAAGCCTCGCAGCACGCACGACGACCATCTGCCGGAGGGCCGCGCCGAGCTGCGACATCGCAGCCGCAGCTACTGGGAGGAACGAGCCGCGAGGATGGGTGTCGACGTCGAAACGCTGGTGCGAGCGGTCTTCGATTCGGACGACGTGCTGCTGCAACTGCGCGCGGTCCAGGCCATCGTGACGCACCTCGAAAAATTCCCTGTCGAGCGAGCCAGCGCGGCAGCCCGTCGAGCGAGCTACTACGGCAGCTTCACCTACCAGGCCGTGAAGAACATCCTGACTCGCGCACTCGATCTGGAGCCGCTTCCGACAGGAAAGCCCAAGTCGATCTGGGCGGACGGCCCGCGCTTCGCGCGAGACATCGCGACGCTGCTCGACACGGAGGGTGGTCATGAGCACCATTGACGAACTCGTCCCCTACCTGAAGAAGTTGAGACTGAGCGGCATCCTGCAGTCGCTGCAGCTTCGACTGTCGCAGGCTCGAGAAGACAATCTCCCGTTTGAGGAATTCCTCTTCCGGCTTCTGTCCGACGAGGTCGAACGCCGCGACAGCAAACAACTCGAGCAGCGCGTCCGTCGCGCGAACTTCGAGCACGCGAAGACGCTCGAGGACTTCGACTTCCACTTCAACCCGAACGTGCCGAAGGCGAAGGTCATCGACCTCGCGACGTGTAACTTTGTCGAACACCGACAGAACGTCCTGCTGCTCGGCCCGACCGGCGTCGGCAAATCGCACATTGCTCAGTCCCTCGGGCACCGTGCGTGTCGACTCGGAAAGAGCGTCCTGCATGTCGCGGCCCAAGACCTTTTCAAACAACTCCGCGCAGCACGGGCGGACGGGTCCCACGACAAGCGAATGCTGCGCTTCACTACGCCCGAGTTGCTCATCATCGACGACCTCGGTCTGCGACCGTTGCGCGACGACGAGCCTGTCGACCTCTACGAGATCATCCGAACTCGCTACGAGCGACACTCGACACTGATCACCTCGAACCGCTCTGCGCCGGAGATGGGTGAACTCTTCGGCGACCCCTTGCTCGCGAGTGCTGCCATGGACCGCCTGCTCCATGATGCGCACGTCCTCATCCTCGAAGGCGCCTCATTCCGGAATCCCCCGGGCGAGCGCCGCAGATCCAAAAAGAACGCTCAACAGGAAGCCTCAACATGATGAACCAACCCTTGCGGCGGGTGGATCCGCTTGGCCGATCCGCCACGCCGGCGCCCGACAGAGAAACTCACGCGCCACCGGCGACCTGGATCGGTGGATCCGTTTGGCCGATCCGCGGTGGCTCCATGAGGGCGATCGTTGACATTCGTCGAGAACGACGCCTCCTTGCCGGCAAGCCTCCCTCCGTTTGGCGCGAACGATCGGCGCTTGCCCGCAAGGCCCGTTCTGTTCACCGGCAACGAGTCCTCCTTCGTGGCTGTCTCCCGCCGTTGTCGGACAACGACGAGTCCTCGCCGGCAAGGACGAACCGTTCGCGGCAGACGATCCGTCCTTGCCGGCAAGGCTTTTCCGTTCGCGTTGAAAAACGGAAGCAACTCTGGAGAACGGTGACCGATGTAGGCGAACAACGACCACATTGCCGCGACCGCGCTGCCGGGTGCCCACCTCAGAGAGGAGGTTTCACGATTGCAGGGTCACCACTAGGCCGCTCGAAGGTTTCGCGCAGAGCACGTCTTGGATCTCTTTGAACAGCGGTCGAAGAAACGCCGGTTCGTGCTCGAGCAACCATTCAACTACCCGTACGGGAACGCTCGGCTTCGAAAACGCGACGCGCGTTTCGCTTAGCGTCGTGAACACCTGTGACAGAATCTTCGATGCGTCAACTTTCTCCATGTAGTTCGCGTCATCGATGAACCCCGCATTCGCAAGTTCTTCGTTGACTCGCTCCGGAGAAACCGGCTCTCCCAGATCCTCCGAGAGCACATGTGCGATCGCATTCGAATGTAGGAGATAACACTCGGTCATCCTCCGCTTAAGGAAGCAAAGCGACGGAATCAAACTTCGTAGTTTTTCGATTTCCGTTTCGCTCCGTCTCTCCCGATCAAGAAGAAATCCGACGGCAGGTGGGATCAGCGCAGCGCCGTGGCCCAAGCGTTCATAAAGCTTCGCGCTCACTTCTGCATGCCTGGCCTCGAACCTGCCTGTGTCATCGACGCGAAGGATCCGAACTCCGCGAAGATCTTGCGGAGCGAAGTGGTGCACGATTTTCGGAAATGCTTCCTCCTCCGTATGTCCTTCGACCCAGAGAATTTTGTCGGCGCCGAAAACGGACGAGAGTCGGGCGCCGACGTCGAGCAGGATTCGCCGCTGATCAGCGAGGCTCTTTGGATCTAGAGACTCAACGCGCGTCTCCCCATTCTCCAGCTCCAACCGCTGAATGATCTCGGGATCGAACGCGGCGATGACCTCCGGCGAATGCGTAGCGATGACGTATTGGTGCTCGGGGTGCTCGCGAAAGATATCGATGAGCTCGAAGACAGCACTTGGGTGAAGGAAGCTGTTCGGCTCGTCGATGAGCAGTGTGCGCGGCTCGTCGGACGCCAGCACTGCGAACAACATGGCGAGCACTTGGCTGATGCCGGTCCCGCAGGCCTTTAGAGAAATGGCGAGGTCATCTCTCCTTGCGCTTGTAGGATTCGGCCAGATCCGAATTTCGATGCGACCCCCTGCGACGACCGGTACCTGAACGTTGTGAACGCCTGGCAGGATTCGAGAGACGGTGGCGCAATAGTCGTCGAACGCAGCCCGATTTCGACTTTGAAGCTCATGGAGTACGGTCGGCAGGTTCGAAGCGTCGCTCGACAGAACCCGTTGCAGTTGAACGTCGCCTTCACCGATGTTCATCCGTTCTGCGCGGAAGCGGAAAATCGATGTTCCAATAAAGTTCTGGGCGAAGGCTTCGCGAATGTCCGTCGCACCTGTCGCCCGGTAAAAATGAGGAGAAGTTGTCCCCAAGGCGAAAGCCCACCCGTTGTTCTGTGGCGAATACACGAGGCCAAAAGCAGGCTGTTCCCAAGTGCCGCCTGTGCGTTGAATTCGAATCTCCCCGGCTGCGAGCACGGCTTTGAGCTCCTCCGCCACGCCGGTTGGATTCGCCTGGTTGGAGGGAAAGAGGACCGCACTCGTCGCGCGACGCATCCATCGGGACAAATCAAGTCCGGTTCCGCTCAGGCCGTAGTCTAACCTCGTTGGCAATGGTTGTACCCCTCGGAGGTCCACCGTCTTCGGACTTCGATGCGGATCGTTCATGCCGTCGGAGAGAGTGAGTGCCTCCAGCAGCGCGCTCTTCCCTGCGTTGTTCTTCCCGACGATCACCGTTCTGTTCGGCGCGATCGGGATCCGGGGACTCTCCCGGAACGACCGAAAGCTCTCGATTCGGACCCACTCAATCCGCATGACTCAATCCCCCCTCATTGATTAAGGATGCCCAGCATGCCTTCGCTCCGTGTGACCGGCAGTCGGGCACTCCGCTCGTACTAAGACCACGCGAATACCAACCTGGAAGGATTTGGTTAGTCGCCGTCACGGCGCGAATCTTAGCCGCATCGTTCGCACCGCGTACGTGCCCGCCTTGCGCCCGGCCGGTGGGTTGATTGCACTGACCTTGCCCTCTCGCTCGAGAGGCGCGAGGATCTGCTTCTTGTAGTGGGTTTCGCGATACGGTGTCTCCGCGAGCACGAAATTCTCCACCTCTGCAATGGAGGCCTGCTTGCCAGAGAAGTTTGAGAGGAGCGTCCGACGAAGCGCTTCGAAGTCTGGCTTAGGGCCGAAGAGCAACTCCTGGGCTGGGTTGGTTGCGTCGGAGAACCGGAACTCGCCCGACTGGTCCACCTTCCACATCGCCTCCTTCATCTTAGCCATGCCCTTGGGGTTGTTGGTGGCGAAGAAAAGAAAGTAGTCCGTCACGTCTTTGTCGTTACGCATCTCGAACGAACGCACGTATTTCGCCCTCGCTGCGACCCGAAGCTGACGAAGATAGAGCCCGTGAAGGAACTCCCGACGGGCTGTCTTGTGGGCGATTCCGCTCATCTGCCGCCACTCGTTGGTCCCAAAGAGCGCGTCGAAGTTCTCGGTCTGGTCCTGATGCTCGATGAATCGGTTGATCTCCTCGAACATGAAGTTGATCAGGACCTCGCAGCTCTGGCCAGCGAGAATTTCCTTGACCAGTGTGAAGGGTGCTCCAGTCCATCCGAATGGATCGATGAATACGAACGTCGGAGGAATTGGCTTCTGTCGCTTGCCAAAGAAGTCGAGAAAGCTTTCACGGAAGCCCTCCTCGAACGCCTTCCCGCACACGACGCGTACCTGGAAATTCGCGGGCAAGCCCAGGCCTGACACGATCTCTTCGAGCTTCTCGGCTCGAGCTTTCTCCTTCTCAACGAAGACAAAGAGGAGGGTCGCTTTGACACTATCCTTGTATTGGAGTGCGGCCTTTAGCGCGATGATAGGCGAGCCATCCTCGCCGTTGGAGTACACGCCGGGCCCAGCAAAGCCGTCCACGTACGCGATGGTCGGGAATCCGGCAAGGCCCAAGATCGGGGTCCACGCTTCGAGGTAGCGACGAAGGATCTCGTGCTTGGCTCTCGTGTGCGGGTCCAGTTCCCACGTCGTTGTCTTCGGTGCCCCCATTCACTCAGCCCTTCTTATCCGTTGACGACCGCGAGCCCTCGATTCGGCGCAGCTGTGTGTTTCGGCATTTCGTCCCACGTTCTGCCGTCGAGAATACGCCCAGTCGTGTGCTTTCGAACACCGCCCCATTGCTTGAAGAAGAACGGAACCTGGGCGTCCACGCACCAGTCGCGCAGCGCACGAACCCACTCGGCCTGCATGGGGCGGGCGCGCGGTCCGCTCTCCCCGCCGACGATGACCCAGTGGATTCCTCCCAGGTTTGGGGCCGAGATGGGACCGAGAAGCGGCTCGACGCTCAGGAATCGAACCTTTGCTTTGACCTTGCGGAGCTCATCGATCCGCGCCGTGTACTTGAAGTTCTCGACGCTCACGCCCATCCACACATTGTCCGGGATCCTCATCGAAGACGTGAGCGTTGCCATCCGCGCGGCTCGCTTGGTGAGGAGTTGGAACGTGTGCTGTGAGGCTCGGCGCATCACGTCGAAGACCCGCTCGACGAATTCGTCTGGCACGTCGTCGTGAAAGAGATCGGACATGCTGTTGACGAAAATGCGCCGGCTCGCTCTCCATCGGAGCGGGAGCTCGAGCGCGCCCGGAACAAGTCGGAGATCGAAGCCCTGCTCGAAGGGGTGATTGGGCACACCACGGAACCGTTCTGCGAAGGTCTCTGCGTAGCAGTGCTTGCAGCCGGGAGAGATCTTCGTGCAGCCGCGGACTGGGTTCCACGTCGCATCCGTCCACTCGATCGCGCTCCCGTCAGACATCTGCTATTGGGCTGAACAAAGTTACAGTACATTGTTTTCTGTACTAACGCAACTGCTTGAATTTCATTCGCCGACCGGCAATGCGTCGGAGATTCTCGACGAGGACGGAACGGCGCCAAGCGCGCAGGGAGTTGGGGTTGTCGAGGGCTGCCGCGCGAGCTTCCTCCTGATGGGAGCGGACCTGGTGCTCACCTGTGTCAAGGACGGCTACGTCAGCTCGCTGCGCCCCATCGAGACCGCGGCCACCGACATGGACAACTCCGGGGCGCCCCTCGTCACGGCAAAGTCAGGTAGTCCGCGGCCCGACCTCGGGATCGCGTACGACGACGCCAACGGCGCGGTGTCGTTCTTCACCTTGCTCTCCGAGGACGACGGCGGCCTGGTGCTTCCACTCGGCGTGACGGTGTCGCTCTCGCCGAGTAGCGGCGACGGGCCGTTCTTCACGAACGCCGAGAACCTGTTCGAGCGCAGCGCGACCAGCACCGTGGGCGGCCTCGGATTTTTTTTCAATCTCGCTCCCGGCGACTACGAGCTCACGTTCGACGACCCGCGCGCCGATTGCGCGCCGATCTCGTTTCCCTTCGGAGCGTTCGGTTACCCGGCGCCTCCGACCAGCGTGAAGTTCCCGATCCGCGCCGGGTTCGTCACCGATCAGGTGGGCGTCTTGTGCACGCCGAAGTCCGATCTGAGCGGTCTCGACGCCGGCGCGCGCGATCGCTGAGCGATGGCAGCGCGCCCCGGCTCTATTCGCGGTGCGCTCAATCTCCGGCGAGCGCGGCTTTCGCCTGCTGATCCACGGCGCTGATCAGGTCTTCGAGCTCGATGCTGTAGTCGAAGATGTGCGTGCCGAAGCCGATCGCTTCGCTCGCCGTGTTGCGGTACCCGGTGACGGTCCGCTTGTCGTCAGCGGTCTGGTCGACGGCGATCTGAAGATACGTGAAGCCGCCCGCGCTCACGCAAGTGCCGCGGAACAGGTCTCGGTCCATGACGAACGGTGTGGGCTCGAGCGGGGGTTTCGCCGGCGGCTGGTCGGGCGCGAAGATAGGGTCGTAGAATTTCTCCGGCGTGTAGCTGCCGAGGTAGTTGCCCGTGTTGCCCGACAGCGTCGCGGGGTTCGTGCAAGCGTTCACCATCCCGGTCGCCGCGCGCCCGAAGAGGCTGTTCGCGGGCGGAGGCGCGTCCTTGGCGAAACTGTTGTACGCGATCACGCATCCGACCTGGCCGGGCGCCGTGCAGAGCGGGATGTTCGCGAACGTTCCGCCGACGCTCTTGCCCGTGGGGACCGCAATGTTGCCGCCGATGAGGAGCGCGCTGATGAGCTTCGCCCGGAGCGTCGCGTCCTTGTCGAACTCGTCGGTCATGAGCTGGGTCAGCATGGCCGTGCCCTGCGAGTGACCCATGAGCACGAATTTACGGCCCCCGTTGAAGTGATCCATGTAGTACTGGAACGCCGCTTTCACGTCGCCGTACGCGAGCTTGGGGTCGCCGGTGATGTCGACGCCGCCATCGCCGAGCTTTCCGGCGTCGGCGGGCGGCGTTCCGCTGAGGCTGAGCGAGACCTGACGGTACAAGGGGGCGTACACCCGGCAGAGCCGCGTGAAGCGGGCCGCTTGCGCGAGAAGCGGGTCGAGGATGAGGCTGATGTCGGAAAAGTCCGTCATGTTGCCGTTCCCGCCCAGAGCGACGGTCGGATAGACGTAGAAGCAGTCGTACCCGGGGTCCTTCGCGCGGACGTGCTTGTCGAGCTGCGTCGTGTTGTCTTTGAGGAACTCGGTGGTGTCGAGGTTCGTGAAGCACTCGTCGGGGTTGATGCCCGGACGGCAGAGCCATAGCGCGGGATCACTGAAGTCGAGCGGCGCAGTCGTGCCGGTGTCCTTCAAGTGGCTGCGATCGATCTGCGTCGGCGCGCTCCCGTCGATGCCGTTGTCCGACGCGTCGACCATCGGGAAGGTCGGACCGCTTCCGCCGGTGCCGCTCGCGGGCCCCCCGTCTTTGCCGCCGGTCGAAGCTGCGCTTCCGCCGGTGCCACTGCTTCCGCCGGTGTTGGCGCCGCCGCTGCCGCTACTTCCACCCGTGCTCGCGCCGCCGCTGCCGGCGTCGGTCGATTTCGTCGGATGCGAGTCGGAGCTGCAACCGGCGACGACGAGCATCGCCGCAATCAAGTAAGGAGAAGTTTTCATGATCGTCCCTCGCGTGCTGAAAACGTGTCGACGAGCCGCGCTCGACGCCGTTCGTTGTGAGCACTTTTACCAACGCGCTTCGCTCTTGCAAACCCGAGCGCACGCGCCTGCTCGCGTCCCCAATTGCTAGTCGTCGATGCTCACTCGCGAGCTTCCGTCGCGGTCGGAGTTTCGTTTTCTCAGCGCAATCCTCGCGGTCGAGGCTGCGCGCGCTCTCGCGTCGACGACGTCAGTCCACGCAGCGGTGGCCGTCGAGGTGACAATGGCCGCCGGGGCAATCCGCGTCGTTGAGGCATTGAAAGCAGGTGCCGAGCGCAACGTCGCAGCGTGACAAGAGCCCACCCGAGCAATCGCTGTCGCCCTGACACTCTACGCACACGCCGCTCGCTACCGGACAGATCGAGCGATCACTTCCCGCGCAATCGGCGGCCGTCTGACAGCGCGCCGCGCAGGCGTGCGCGGCAGCGACGCATACCTGAGGCGTCGGGCACGGCGCGGCCGGCGTGCACTCGGCGCAGACGCCTTCGTCGACGTCGCAATAGGGTGTGTTCCCGGGGCAGTCGCGGTCGTAGTAACAAGACTTGCAGGTGTGGAGCGTGACGTTGCAGAGGTGCGTCGGGCAATCGGAGTTGCTGAGACACGCAACGCACGTATGGGTCGTTACGTCGCACAGCGGAGTCGGCACCGCGCAGTCGCCGGCCCATCCGCAGCGCCCGCCGCCGTCGAACGAGCCATCCCCGACGCAGGCGTCGCCGCCGTCGTAATCGTCGTCGTCATCGCCGTCGCGATCGTCGTCTTTCTTGCCGGCGTCCTTGACGATCACGCTCGGCCGCGAGCCCCCGCCCGAGCTACCACCCGAGGAGAGCGAGGCGTCGCGCATCGGGACGGACCCTCCGCTCCCGCCTGCGGGCAACACCGACGTCGTGCCGCCTCCGGCTTCGTCCGACTCACTCGGCAAGAGCGAAATCTTGTTCGGGGTGACGCTGCACGCGGCGAACAGGGCGAGCGTCGCGACCGTGATCGCAGAACGGCTCATTTCGTGACGCGCTCGGGGCGTGCAGCGGGTCATGCTTTACGGGGGCGAGGCTTCGGAGCCGACGACGAGGCGTCGTGCTTCGTCCCCGGCCATCCCTTCGGGATGCTCCGCCAAGTATCGCCGCGCTGCTTCGCGCGCCGCCGCGTCGTTTCCCGCTCGCGCGAGGGAGCGGAATCGCTCGACCTGCGCGTTCTGTGCCAGCGGCGACTCCGGAAAGCGTCGCAGGAAGTCGTCGAGGTGCCCGACGGCGTTCGCTTCGTCGCCGCGCCGGCTCGCTACCATCGCGCGCACGAGCAATCGATTCTCTTCGGCGAGCGTGCTGGGCGATCCTGCTTCGCTCGTCGGGTTCCGTCGCGTCGCGCTCGCGACGGTCGTGTTCACTGCAGGGTGCGCGCGTTGCGGAAGCGCCGGTGCATCGGCGCCCGACGTCTGGGTCGTCGGGGTGGCCGCCGCTGACGAGACCGGGCCCGCGACGGGCTCGACGAGAGATCTTGCCTCGGACGCACGAGCGTGCGCCGCGTGCCAGGCCGGCGCGGCCGCCACCGTCTTGAAGATCGGTCCCTTCCGCGTCGCGGCGTTGGCGCCGAGCGTGCCGACGAGCCACGTTGCCGCGAGCGCGCCGGTCGGAATCAGGGCGACGAGCAGGACGAGCGCTTTCTTTCGATAGCGTCCGAGGATGTCGCGGGACGCGACCGAGCGCGCCTGCATGTCCTTGAGTCGCGAGATCGTCGCTTCGCGCCGGATGCGCATGCGTCGCGCCGACTCGACGGGAACTTCCTCGTCGCGGAGCTCGCGGAGCTCGCGGAGCAGCTCCTCTAGCGAGAACGCGTGGTGCGTCACGAGCCGTCCCCCGCGCTGAAGGACGAGCGCTCTTCGGATAGCCGGCGCTGGAGCTCCTTCCGAGCTCGCACCAGGCGTGACTGAGCGGCGGCCACGGACACGCTGGTGAGCACGGCGATCTCCGCGAGCTCGTGTCCCTCGACGTCATGGAGGAACAAAGTCATCGCGTGTTTGCGATCCATCGCGGCGAGGTGAAAGCGCACGCGATCGAGTGCTTCTCGCACCGTCGCTTCTCGCTCCACGTCGGCGTTCGAATGACGGATTCGTGCTTCGAACTCGCCGTCGCGGCCGCGGTCGACCACCTTGCGCTCCCGCGTGCGCGAGCGGAGCGAGTTGAACGCGACGTGCGTCGTGACCGTCGCCGCCCACGAGCGGAGACTGCACGCGCGGCTGAAGCGATTCTTCGACAACGTCAGGACGATCTGCTCGAACGCGGCCTGAACGAGGTCGTCGTGAGCTTCGTCGCGACGACCGAGCACGCGATAGAGCGACCCTTCGACGACCCCGACGAGCCGATCGTAGAGCTCGACGCACGCACGTCCTTCACCGCGCTCGAGCGCGTCGATGAGGTCCGCGTCCGACGGATCGGTGAGATCGGATTGTCGGCCGCCATCGACCACCCGAAGCAAATTCGGTTTTTCACCGACGCGCGAGGCTTCCCGAGTCATTCGAATACACAGTAACCAGAGGGTGAACGAGCAGGCATTTCAGTCGAAGTAGAAGCGCCCGCCCAGATGAGCTGACCATCCCGAAGCGGGAAGCGTTCCTGCGTCTCGATTTTGCACGAAGATATCGGTCGGTGCACGACTCCAGACCACATCCATCCCGCCGAGGACGCCGAATCGTCCCAGGTGTCCGACGACGTCCGCCCCGGCGCCGAGGGAAAAATCGATTTGGTCTCCTGAATCGCTACGGCCTGTGAGCCCGTCGGTTACCGAGGCATGGATCGATTGGATGCCTGCGGCGACGCGCGGCTCGAAGGAAACCACGTGATAAATGGGCAAAGAGACGCCGACGCCGACGGTCGCTGCGGTCCACTGAACGGAAACGCCCCGATCGTTCTCGGGCGCCACCGAGTAGGCGAGCTCGAAGCGACCGAAAATGGGCAACGAAAGTGGGCGCCAGCCCGCGTCGACCCAGGCCCCCCAAGCGAGGTTTCCGCCGTCGAATCCAGTTCTTCCAGCGGGTCCGACGCTCACCCAGAGCGTTCGATAGGCGTCGCTGGGGGTCGGATTGCCATTTTCTTGGGGCTCCCTGTCGGCGGTCGGCGTCGGCGGTTCGGTGGTGGCGGTGCGATCCGGCAACGGCGTTCCGGCTGGTGTTCCCGTCGGCACGACACGACCCGCGAAATCGCGCGGCGTGTCGTGAGCATCTTGTGTCAACGGCGCAACAGGCGGTGCCGGACCCTTGCTCGGAAGCGACGCGGTTGCCGCCGGCGCCGCGACGACCGCGTCGGCCAAGGTCGCGACGGTGAGCCCCGCCGCTTTCCATCGCTCCGCGCGGGCGTCGACGGGAAGGAACCGCAGCGAGCGGGCGCGCCACAGGGAAGCATCGCTCGCGCGCGACCCGACCCGGACTTGGACGCTCGCGTCTTTAGCGTCCCAGGACACGATCGCGACGAGGTTCGGGCTCTCTTCGCTCGCGCCGCCGGCGAGCTCGCATTGCCCGTCGTGGATCGCGGTCGAACAGGAATCGAGCAGCGCACGCGACAACGCGGCGGGGACGTCCGGCGGCGTGATTTCGACGAAGACGATCGGCATCGCGGAGCGAGCCTATCGTAGCGCCGGATTGGCGTGTCAGAGCCCGAGCGCCGCAGAAATGTTCAAGCTCAAGGCGACGCCCGACGTCGGGAAGAACACGCCGAGCCTCAGATCGGCGAGGAGCCCGAAGGCGCGCCCGAACGGAACGAACCCGCCCACACCGGCACCGACGAACCCGTTGCCGGTCTTCCGATAGACGTCGAGCGTTTGCTCGGGAGGGTTATCGATCTGAGTCGCCGGGGGCGGCACCGCGGTATTTTCCTGGACCGTCGTGGTTCGCTTGCCGTCCACTTCCTGGAGCCCCGCCGATGCTTCGACGAACACGCCGGGAGCGCTCGTCGCGAACGCTTCCGACGAGAGCCAGTACGCGGCTTGTGCCTCGGCTTGAACCGGAAGATACGAGCGCCCGCCGTCGGGGGTCGGCCCTTGTCCTGCGAAGGCGTAACCAAGTCGGAGCCCGGCACTGAGTTTCTTCGAGAGGGGCAGGTACGACGCGAGCGTCACGCGCGTACCGCCGAGAGCCGGCGAAAAGCCGATGCTGTCGCCGGCGCCGGCGACGGGCGTGCCGTGATATTGCGAGCCCGACGCGCGCAGGCAGGTGAACGACGAGAGCTGACTCTGCTCGGTGCACACGTCGCTGCCCGACACGAACGCGATGTCCTGGCTCAGGCCGACGGTGAGCCAGACGACGGGCGCCGTCCCGCCCGGCGACGCGGCGACGCAAGCGTCGTCCTTGCACGATTTCCCGGTGCCGCAATCGGCGTCGCTGCTGCACGCGGTTTTTTCCGTCGCGCTCGACGCGTCGTCGCTCGACGCTTCGTCCTTCGCGGGCACGGAGCCGTTCGACGTCTCGTCCTCGGCTTCTTTCGTCTTCGGCTTTGCCGGCTTCGCGGGTTTCTTCTTTTCGTCGTCGTCGCTCGAGTCGTCTTCGTCTTCGAGCACGACGGATTGCTCGACGCTCTCGGTGGTCGACGGCGTCGTCGCGTCCGCGGGCGGCGCCGCGCCGCGGTGCTTCGGCGCGGCGAGCGACAAGCGCGGGGAGCCGAACCCCAGCGCAAACAGCACGCCCGCCGACGCGACGCGACGCCAGGGAGCCCCCCCAAAAAATACCTTCGCGAAGGATCGCGTCGTTCGCTCGGTCATGACGCTCACCACGGGCCTCCCGGCGGCACGACGACCGAGCCGTCCGCGCACGCGGCTTGGAATTCCATCGACGTCATCGGCGCGCCGGAGACCCAGAGCACGATGCACGTGTCGGCGGCATCGCCGGGAACGAGGCGCTGGCCGCCTTTGTGAGCTTGCACGTTGCGTCCTTTGCCGAGGACCAGCCAATGCTCGGAGCCGGCGCCGTTCGCTTGGACGATTTGACTGAGCCGCTCGGGTTCGATCGACACGACCGACTCGTACGTCGCCTGATACTCCGCCTCGGTGGTGCCGAATTGTTGACTTGCCACGCTCTTCTGGTTCGGCACGTCGCGCGGATCGAGGCGGAGCCCGTCGATGCTGTAGATGCGCATGTTGCGGGCGATCGACCCGTGACAATCGAGCGTGCCGCAGTGTGCAGCGAACACGTCGCCGACCGAAACGCCGTTGAGGTTGCGGAAGGTGTCGTACGACGGCGCGGTCATGGTGAACGTGTCGTTCGGCGAGGGGCCGGCGCAGGCGCTGGTGACGAACAGCGCCAGGGCCGTGAGCGAGCGTCGTGCGATGAGCGTCGTCGGCGTCATGGGCAACCGCTCGGTGGAAAGGTGAGGCCCGGCGGCGCGAAGTAAACTTGGCCGACCGACGTCTGCCCCGGCGGGTTCGAATGGCACGTCGCGCAGGAATTGGCGCGGTAGACGGGCGAGCTCATCGGCGTCTCGAGCCCAGCGAACAAGACCTTGGTGAACACCGGCCACGTGGGCTCGAAGTCGTCGGGAACGACGAAGAAATTCCCGGCGCAATTCGTCGCGGACTTGAATTGGTGGCCCGCGCCATCCTCGAAGAACACCACGGCATCGACCAGCGGAGTGGCCGACGTGGGCGACTGGTACACCGTGCCGGCGAGCGAGAACTCGAGGCCGCCGGGGCCTTCGCCGCTGTGGCACGCGCCGCACGGTTGTCCGGGACGATGCAGCGGACCGCGCGGCACGCCCGGCTGTTCGCCGCCGAGCGCGTCGATGGCGTGCGAGCGCTGAGGGTCGCCGCAACCGACGACGCCCAGGACGCCCACGAGGAAGAACGCCGCGCGCATCAGAACTCCGTCTCCAGCTGGAGCACGCCGAGGAACCCTTCGCGATTCTGGATGAACAAGGTGTCGTTGAAGAGCGTCGTGAGCACATCCGCTTGAGCCACGATGCTCCATCCGGTGGGCTGCACTTCGGTCCCGACGTCGAAGCGCATGCCCGCACCGAACGTGCCCGCTTCGAGTGCGCTCTCTTCGCGGTCGCCGGTGCGCCACTTGGGGACGCTGATCGGGCCGTTCGTCGACACGTTGCCGGCGTAGGCGAGCTTCCAGAAGCTGATCGAGCTCTGAAAATGACCGCGGAGGTGCGTCCAGAGGAACACGCGACGGCTCACGTCGATGACGAAGCGCAGATCCGTCGTGGTCGCCTTCAATCCCCAATCGTCGGCGTACAGGCGCTCGCTCAGGATCAGCGTCGAGCCGTTGAGCCGCTGAGCGACGCGGCCCGAGAACGCGAATCGATTCCTCGTGCCCGGCAAGTGCTCGTCGATTCGACCGGGCAAGCGGCGTGCGTTCACCTCGTTGATCGACGCGCCGCGCGGGATGAGCGGCGCGACGTCGGGCGCGAAGAGAGGCAAGAACCGGTACGGCTTGGTCTGATCGCCGCTCTCGAGGATCGCGTCGGCGCTGAACGACACCAACGTCGACGGATCTAGAATGAGCTCGAGGCTGCCGGTGATCGTGTGGCGCGCGAGGGGTTGCGAAAACACGGAGAACGGCGTTCCGGTGCGGCCCGCGGTGTCGTGCGTGAACGCGTACGACAAGGACGGATTCGCGGTCTTGTTCGCGAGCTCGAGGTTCACCGTGCCGCCGGCCGAGAGCGACAAATAGTCGGGCTCGCTCGACACCGCGCCGGACACCGTTCCGCCGACGGTCCCCGGTTTGTAGGTTCCGCTCAACGTTCCGGCGTGCCTCACCTCGGTCCAGTGCTGACTCGCCGTGGAGACGATGTCGACCGACGCCGCCGACACCACGTCGACGAGGTAGCTTCCGTTCGCCGACCACCCACTCAGCGGATTTTCGATCGAAGCTTGGACTGCCGGAGTGAACACCGTGACCGAGTCCGTATCGGTGTACGCGGAAAATTCCGTCTTCGTCTTGACGACGGTGTCACTCGGCGAACTCGACGAGGACGACTTCTCCGCCGGCGCGGGTTCCGCCGGTTGCGGTTTGTCGGAACCCGAGTTCGCTTTCGGATTTTGCTGGGCGCGCGCGCCTCCGGCGGCGAGGAGCACGCCGAGCACGACGCGAACGAGGAGATTGTGGAAGGTCCGCACGATTCAGTTGCAACCGCACCCGCTCGCGGCGCCTTCAGTGCCGCCCATCGCTCCTTCTTGGACCCCGTACACGTGGTCCCGAGCGACACTCGAAGCGTCGCTTGGGCTCATCGTCGGATGAGCGAGCTTGCCCCGTTCGTAGGCGGCGACGTTCGCACATCCGGCGGTGAAATTAGCCAAGAATACGAACAAAGCGAGCACGCGTACGCTTTCGCCGACTTGCTTCATGAGAGCCACATGAGAGGTTTTTCGATTCCGAGTACCGCTTGGTAGGTAACGCCGTGTTCGTTCGAACCCGTGGCTCGAGCGACCGTGCGGAGTGTTCAACGCGCGCTCTGTCGCGGTGAGTTCATCGACCGCGCACTCTGACCAGATCTTTCTAATGAACTCCAACTTAGCGCACATGACTCGAACGCGTTGGTGGTAACCGGCACGCCGAAATATCAGGCGAACGAACATGAAAATAAAATCGCGGCGCGACGTGCGAGTTCCGGCGCGCGTCGTGTTGCGCGCGGTCGAACCATCGACAATGATGCCGATGCGATTCGGAAAGCGAGATGTTCTGTGCGAACCACCAATGACGCTCGCGCGATCGTCGCCTTCGCGGTGACGATCGTCGCGGGGTGTAGCGCGGGCGGCGGCGATCGCGAGTTCTGGGGCGCGACGCACGACCTCGAGGGCGCTCAATTCAACTTTCAAGGGCAGACGCCGCCGCCGAGCAGCGGCGGTGAGACGTATGCGTCGCCGCAATTGCCGCCGTCGAACGGCGGATTTCCCGAATCGGGCGGTGCTCCGGAGAGCGGCGGCTTCGGTGGCTCCGTCGGCAACGGCGGGTTCGTCAGTAACGGCGGCTTCGTGTCGAGCGGTGGCTTCGTCGGCAACGGTGGCTTCGAGTCGAGCGGCGGTTTCGTCGGCAACGGCGGCTTCGAAGCGAGCGGTGGTTTCGTCGGCAACGGGGGATCCAGTGGCTCGGCGGGCAACGGCGGAGTCGTCGGTAACGGCGGGACGACGAGCGGCGGCGGCACGACGAGCAGCGGCGGCACGACCGGGGCAGGGGGCACGACCGGCGTCGCGGGAAAATGTTCGTTCACGTTTGCGGTCACGACGGTCACCGCGAACGGTCGCTACGCTCCGCGCAACGTCGGCGCGATCTGGATCACCAACAGCGGCGGCACCTTCGTGAAGACGCTCGAGGTGTGGGGCACGCTCCGCCTCAGCAACGCCACCGCGTGGACCAGCGTATCGCGAAACAACACCACGGACGCCGTCACCGGCGCGACGCGCGGCTCGGAGGGCCCGCTCACCGCGCACTGGGATTGCACCGACACGACCGAGCAACCCGTCGCGCCCGGCAGTTACACCGTGTCCGTCACGTTTGCCGAAGACGACGCGTCGATCTTCTTCGGGCCCCCGGCTCACGAGGCATCGGTCCCGTTCACGGTCGGCTCGGGCCCGGTGAACCTCAGCCCCGCGAACCAGACCAACTTCACGAACATGCAGGTCACGCTGCAATAGCGAAGGGCGATCTGTTTTTTTGGGGCGCCCTGCACCCGCGCGCGCCATAAACGCCGTCGATGGTCGCCGCGCCGGTTCGCGCATTCATCGTCGCGTTCGGCACGGCGACCTTGGGCTCGGGGTGTTCGAGCGACGCCGTTCGACCGCGTCCGGCGAGCATTTCGGACGCAGCGGCCGAAGACGTCACGATCGCTCGAGACGCCGCGTCGATGCTCGACGGCGCTTCGCGACCGGACACATCCGCGTCGTGCGGCGGCGAGACGTGCGGCGGGTCGTGTCTCGACGGTCGCTGCCTCGTGACACTCGCGCTCGCGCCATCGCCGGGCAATCTCGTCGCCCGCGGCACGGACATTTTTTTCACGAGCTGTCCCCCGGGGATGGGCGAAATTGCGAAAACATCGCTCGACCCCGCGGCACCCGTCGAGGTCGCGACCGGTCGTCGGTGTCCGACTGGGCTCGCGGTGAACGGCCGGCGTGTCTACGTCGGCGGCTGGGATGGTTTCGTCGATGTCGACGGCTCCGGCGTCGATCTCGCCGCGCTGTCTCTCGACGTCGATGGCGACGCGGCGCCCTCGCTTCTCGTCCCCGGCACCGAACCGATCGTCGGAATCGCCGCGGACGGCGCGGACGTCTACTTCACGACGACCACCTCGCTGATGTGGGTCGCCTCGAGCGGTGGGTCGCCGCGCGCGCTCGTTTCGGGCCTGGGGAGCGCGACGCGTCCGCTGCTCGACGCGGCGAACGTCTACGTCGGCGATGCGTCGAGCGGGGACGTGCTCCGCGTCGCGCGAAACAGCGGGGTACAATCGACGCTCGCGACGGGGCTCCCCGCGATCCAGGCGATCGCCCTCGGCGCGACGGACGTGCTCGTCGGCGGCGCGTACCTGGTCAGAACCGTCGCGCTCGACGGCGGCGCGATCGGCGTCGTCGCGACCGCGGCGGGCGCGGAAGTGCAGAGTGTCGCTGCCGACGATGCCAACGCCTACTTCACGAGCTACGGCGTGGTCTGGAAAGCGCCGCTTCACGGCGGCGCCGAGCCGATCGCGCTCGCGTCGAACCAGAGCGACGCCGTGGCGATCGCCGTGGACGACGCGAGCGTCTACTGGATCAACGCTGCGAGCGTCGAGGCGACGCCCGGCGCGTGCTGCGGAAAAATCCTGAAGCTCACCCCGAAGTGACCGGCCCGGCGACGCCGCGCTCCACGAAGAGACGGGGCGTCACGGCCGGAGGGTCGCTCACTGGAACATCAGACTGACGAGGCCGGCATCCGAAGGCCAGTTCGAGACGCGCGCCGTCTCGTTGACGACGTTTGGGTCCTCGGTTCCGGCGATGAACGAGAAGTCGATGAAGGCCGGCGTCGTGGCTTGCTCGTAGATGTCGCTGAGCGCGATGAACGGCGCGGCGTCGAACAGTCCGAGGTCCGTCTTTGCGTTCTTGTTGTAGTCGCTTCCGAAAATCGCAACCACGCCGCCGTTGAGGCTCCCATTGGAGAACGCCTTCTCGCCTGCGTTGTCGCTCTCGAGCACTTCTGTTCCGTTGATCGTCAGCCGTGCGCCGAGGTCTTGGCGGAACGCGCCGCCGGCCCATTGCAGCACCAATCCGACCTGGTCCGGCGCTTTCACGAACTTGTCCGTCGTGAGCGACGAGACCGCGGTGATCCCGGAGGGCGTGAGGAGGCGGATGAGGCGGTTGGTCCGCTTGAACGGCGTGAAATACTGGTAGCCGACCACGCCGCCCTTGGAGTCGAAGCCCTTGAACTCGTACGCGACGTTGCGCTTGAGTTGGAGCGGCCCAAAGTGCCCGGTCGCGTCGCCGACCGCGCTGATGGCCGGAGCCTCGGTGCCGCGCGGAGACGTCCCTACTTCGCGCACTTCGATTTTTCCGGTCACCGGCGTGTTGTCGGCGAACGTCTCGGCAATGCCTTCGACGAACAGCGGATCTTCGCCGCATTGCACGGACGTGTACGTCGGTGCCTTGCCCGTCAGGTACTTGAACACTTCGACGAACGAGCCCGTCGACGCCGCGACGGCGAAGTGGTCTTGATCGGTGAACGTCACGGTCTTCACGTTCTTGCCGGTGGCGTGGTGAGGCGACCCACCGAGATCGTGCTGGGACGACAAGCTCAGCGTCTGCACGTCGCCGACGTCGGGGACGCCGGAGAAGTTGATGTAGTGCGCGACCTTCGCCGCCTGCGAGGGAACCGACAGATAGGCGCCGCAATGCGCGGTGCCCTGCGAATGGCCGGCGAGATCCACCTGGGTGAAGTCCGGGTTGTCGGCGAGCACCTTGTTGATGACGTCGTCGATCTTGCCGCAGCCTGGCTTGGCTCCGGCGTCGGTGCACACGTTGCCGGGGGAGTCGCCGAGCGAATCGTACTCGACGCCGACGATACGATCCGAACAGAAGCCGTTGCTCTCGAGGAGCTGCGCGACGTGCGCGAAGTTCTCGCCGGAGCCGTAGGTACCGTGAACGAACACGAACGGACGCTGCGTCTTGTCGCAATCGGCGTCCTTCACGACGACCGGACACGACTCGTCTTGGGTCGTCGTCCCGGTGGTCGCCGAGCTATTGCTCGAATTGTTCGAGTCCGAGCTCGAGCAAGCCGAGAGCAAAAGTAGCAAGGAACAAGAAAGCAAAGGCAGCGCTGTTCGCATGATGATCCGTCTCCCCGAGGTTCGAATTCGCGGGCGATCCGGAGAGGATTCGGAGTGCCCCTCGAGATTCGCCGGCCTGGTAAAATCGCTCGCGCGTCCTATCGCGAGTCGTCGCGGAACATACTCTTTTCTCGAATGCGAAATATGTCCTGTAGCTGCCGATTTCATTGCCCGGAAGCGACAGGACGAGAGGGGAATGCGCTCGGCGGTTGCAGCGTAAGAATTTTCGCTTCGTGCGAAAAAAGACTTGGTCAGTCGCTATTTGTATTCGGCATGACGACGCGTGTCAGCACGTCACGCCGCTCGAGGTCGCCCGTGCCCAGGCGTCCGTCGTCATTGGCGCCAGTGCACCAGATCGAGTCGTCGGCGCGAAGCGCGCACGTGTGGAATCGGCCCGTGGATACCTGCACCCAGTCGGCGTCGTGACCCACTTGAACCGGGCTCGGGCGATCGCTGGTGTCCCCGGTTCCGAGCTGGCCTTCGACGTTGCGGCCCCAGCACCACAAGGTGCCCGGTGCGCGGATGCCGCAACTGTGAAAGGTGTCGACGTCGATCGAGACCCAATCGGCGTCCGTGCCGACGCGGGTCGGCACACTTCGATTTTGTTGGTCGCCTTGCCCGAGTTGTCCGGCGAAGTTGGCGCCGAAGCAATACAGAGCGCCGCGCGTCAGCGCGCAGGTGTGGTTCTGGCCCGTCGCGACCGCGCTCCATCCGTCGGTGCCGTCGACGAGGGCGGGCGAGCGCAGCTCCTCGCTCGCGTCCGCCGGTAAGCCGAGCTCGCCGTCGGAGTCGCGCCCCCAGCACCAGAGCGCACCCGTCGCGGTCGCGCCGCAGGCGTGACCTTGCCCCACGTCGGCGACGCTAAAGTCGTGGTTTCCGCGGACGCTCACCGGGGCGAGCGCGTCTTCCCCCGGGTAGGTTCCGCCCTGGCCCAGCTCGCCTTCTTCGTCGTCACCCCAGCACTCGAGTGCGCCGCCGTCGAGCGTCGCGCAAAACGAGTCGAAGTGTCCGCGAACGCCCGTCGCGGAACCGGACAGCCGGACTCGTACCGGGGCGACGCGCGCCGTCCGGTCGCCTTGCCCGAGCTCGCCGTGGTCGTTGGTCCCCCAACACCAGATCGACCCGTCGACGCGTTCGGCGCAATGCGAGCTCGCTCCGCTCGTGATCCGAACGAAATCGGCGGCACCCGCGCCCGCCAGGGGCTCGGGCAAGCTTCGTGTGTGACCGTCCGGCGCGGCGCCCCAGCAATAAACCGCGCCCGAGATGGCCGCACAGGTTTCGTCGTACGACGCGACGACGAACGGCGGCAGCGCAGTGCCGCCGTCCGCGCGAGCGTCCGGGTGATCGGCGCTGCCCGCGTCGCGCGGTTCCGCGGCGGCGTCCACGGCTGCGTCGAGCGAAGCGTCGGGTTTGCGTGACGGGACGGCGGCGTCGCTCCGCGGCTCGACGTCGAGTACGTCGAGCCGCGTGTTGCACGCGACGCTGACGCCAAGGACGCCGATGGCACCCGCGATGCATCCGAGCCGACGGAGTAACCCGAGCCGACCGATCTTTCTGAGCCCCGTGACGAGACGTCGGCGCGAATCGTGCGCCACGACGCGCGAATTTCGATTGAGGCGCGCCATCAGAATGCCACCGCGGGTCCGAGCGAGACGAAGTAGCCAAAGGGCGAGGTGCCCGTCGCGGCGTAGCCCTGATTCGTCGCCGACACGCCGCGAAGGGTGACGCCGAAGCCGGTGCGTAGCGACACCAAGAACGTCCGCGAGATCGGCAAGCTGAGCCTGGCCCCGATGCGAGCTGCGGTGGCGAGGGCGCTCTCGTCGGCGCCGCGCGCGCCGGGCAGCGGCGAGCCGCGAAATCGTAACTCGGCGGCGAACACGCTGGCCTCTGCGTTGACCCGCAAGGGGCCGAACGTCGCCCTTCCGACGGCAAATGTCAGTGCGGCGTCGAATGCCTTCGTCGAGATGCTTCCGTTCCCTGTTTCGTGGTCGCCAGCCCAGCGCGCTCCGACGTCGAGCTCGACGCCGAGCGTCGGCGCGAACCAATGGCGTAACGTCACGTCGGCCCCGAAGAGCCCCAGAACGGCGAACCCGTCGTAGGCAAACGCCGCGCCGGCCTCGTTCGTCTTCGGGGGCGGTTTCAGCGACCGTTCGAGCGTGCGCTCCACGGCCTTCGGCGTGTCGCGTTGTTGCACGGGCGCGTCGCGGAGCGCGAGCTCGGCCCAGCTCGCGCGAAGGAGCTCGTCGGTTGCGACGCCGACGCCGAGGGCGCGTCCGTCTTCGGGGAGGGCCGACAGATCGACGTCGCGCGCGACGCGCTTTCGCGTCACGCCGTCTCGGACTTCGATGGTCACCACGACGCGTTCGCCGGGGTCTTGTCGCAGCTCGACCGTCGCGACCGGTTTCGTCGACGTCCCGGCGGTCCCGACGCACACGTCGAGTCCCGTCGGACGCAGTCCGGCGCGGAGCTGTGAGAGGACGCCTTGCTCGAGCGCGGCGTTCCAGGCGCCGCCGTTGAACGCGACCTGGACCACCGGAAGACTCGCATTACCGCACGGCCTCTCGCCGCGAGCGTCGTTCGCCAAGAAGCCGAACGACGCGAACGCGGCACAGACAGCTAAGGGGCAAAACGCGCGAAACGCGCCAAACGCGCTGGACGCGACGGTCAGCGCGCTCCCCCGCAGGCCTTCTTTACGGCTCCGACGTGGACGCCGCTCGGGTACGTCTCGAGGTAGGTCTTCTGTGCGCGCTCGCATCGGACGGGATCGCCCATCGTACTGTAGGCTTGAACGAGTCGCGCGAGGGCGTCTTCGCGAAAGCTCGAACCCGGAGCCAGGCCGACGGCGCGATGCAACGCATGAATCGCACCGTTCACGTCACCGAGGACGTCCATGTCGATGCGTCCGAGCTCGAACGCCGCGAGGCCGGCACGCGCGTCACTCGGATAACGGCGTAGGAGCGCCTCGTACGACGTCGCGGCACCCCGCGCATCGCCCCACTGCCGCGCGGCGTTGCCTCGCTCGAAGAGCTCTTGCGCGCTCGGTTCTTCGCCGGAACCCGCAGTATTGGCGGCAGGCGATCGCGTCGGGCTCGCGCTGCCGACCCGAGCGCTCACCGCTTCGGATGTGGCGCTGCTGGCCGGTTCGGGCGTTTGGCTCCGGGTCGCCGAATCCACGGACACGACCGGCGCCGAGTCCGCGGGCAGAGCCGGCGTCGTGCTGGGCTGCGCGGAGAGCGGCGGATTCACCGACACGGTCGACGAGGCTCGAGGTAGCGGACGAATCGTGCTCCACGTCTCCCCGGCGTGGATCCGCGTCGGCGTCTCGGAGGGGTCCACCTCGGCTTCGACGACGCCGCGCTCCACTGCGACCGTCACTCGCTCGCCGCCGTCGACCTTCGCCTCCGTCACCGAGAAGCGCGTCCCGACCACGCGCACACGGACGCCGCCGGCGACGACGTCGAAGGAGCGATTCGGGACGTGCACCACGTCGAAGCGCGCCGTCCCGTGCGGCACCTGGAGACGGACCTGACGCTCGGACGCCGCTTCGACCACGATGCGCGAGTGCGGGTCGAGGTCGATGCGCGAGCCGTCGCCGAGCGAGACCGAGACCTTCGCTTCGGCGCTCTCGAGCACCGCGCCGTCCCACGCCGACGCGGTGGGTCGTCGGAACGCCGCCCAGAGCAGCACGGCCGCTGCGGCCACCAGGGTTGCCAGAAATACGAGGGCCCTCGGGGGCCACGGCCGCCGCGTTCCGAGTCGAGCCTCGACGGCGCGCCATTGCTCGCCGAGCTCTCGCTCCGAGAACTCCACACCGACGTATCGCGACAGCTTCCGTTCTTCAGCCATCGTACCCTCCGAGGCGCTCGAACAACCGTGCCTCCGCCGACGCGAGCCGCCGCTTCACCGTGGCGACGGAGCGATCGAGCTGCTCGGCGATCTCCGCGATCGCCATGCCCTCGATCCGGCGCAAGACGAGCGCCATCCGATCTTCGGCGGGGAGTGTCTCGATGACGGCGTAGACCGCGCGAGCTTCCGCAGCCGCGTCCGGCGGCGCGATCCGCGACACGACGGTGTCGAGATCGACGGGCTCGGTGCGCAGGAGACCGAGACGCCGCATGAGCCGCTGCCGCCGGATTCGCTTGTGCGCCGTCCGGACGACGATCGCCGACAACCACGACGAAAGAGCGTCGCGATTTTTCAAGCGAGGCAGGCTTTGAAACGCTTGCACGAAGACGTCTTGCGCGAGGTCGCTCGCGTCCGCGCGGTTCGGCAACAGGCGAAACGCGAGCCCGTTCACGAGCCTCGCGTAGCGCCGGTAAAGCGCTTCCTGTGCCCAGCGTTCGCCCGCCATCGCCGAGACGACCAGCGCGGCGTCCGACGGACCGGCGCCGGATTGCGTCGAGCGGGCGGGATGGGCCACGTTTCCATGAGTACCCGAGCCTCGCCGAATTGGCTCAATCGACCCAAAGATCCCGGCAAATACGGCAGGGGCGAAAATCGCCGGGTGCCGGGGCGGTCATCGTCCGAGGATTCCGTAACTCGAACGCCGTACCGGGCGTAGCTTCGAACGGTTCCGTCGAGGCGTAACCCACAGAGGAGCATTCCCATGGTGAAGGTCGGTCTGGTCGTTCGGTTGGTAGCGAAAGCCGGGAAAGAAAGCGTGGTCGCGGAGTTCCTCGCCGGAGCGAGACCCACCGCGGTGGCGGAAGCGTTCACTCCCGTCTGGTTTGCACTTCGCAGTGGGCCCAACGTGTTCTACATCGTCGACGCGTTCGCGGACGACTCGGGGCGCGACCAGCATCTCGGTGGCGCCATCGCTGCGGCGCTCATGAAGAACGCACCGGAACTTCTCGCGGAACCTCCGGCGATCGAAAAAGTCGACGTCCTGGCCGCCAAACTGCCCGGCTGAACGAGACGCGGCGCAACGCGCGACGATGTTTCCGCCGTGCGTCGCCGAAACCTCGAGCAGGCATGCAGGAGCGGGCCCGCGGCAGTTTCTTCGGATAGCTTCGGACGATCCGAAACGCGGGTTCCTGTAGACTCGCGGCATGTCGTTCACTTCGTCGAGTTTGTCGCTCGTCCCTCGTCGGCTGCGTTCGCCGGCCGAGCGAGCGTTTCGCGCGATCGTGCGTCGCGTTCCGGCGCGAGTTCAGCGTTTGGCGATCGTCGCGGTCCAGCCTTTGATCGAAAAATGGCCGCTGCTCTCCCAGCTCGTCGGCGCGTCGCCCGCGGCGCCACGGAAGGGAACCCGCCCCGTCGTCGACACGACGGAGGCGCCGTCCGCCGCGGTGACGGCGGCTCACGTGGCCGCGCTTCGAGACCCGAGCGCGGAGGTTGCGGTGAAGGCGGCCGAATCCCTGCGCAGCCATCGCACCGACGAGGTGCGCCAGGCGCTCCGCGACGTGCTCGAAAATCGCGACGGCTTTTTCAACACCGCGACGCGCGCGGCTGCGGCGCGATCGCTCGGCGCCGTTCTGCCGCGCGGCGTGAGCAAGCCGCTCGTGGACGCGGTCGCCGACCTCCACGCCGAGGTGAGCCTCGCCGCGATCGCAGCGCTGGTGGAGCGGGACGAGCCCGCGAGCCAGCAAGCGCTCCTCGGCGTGCTCGAGAATCGGAGCGACTTCTATCTTCCCCTCACCCGGGGCGCGGCGGCACGCGGGCTCCTTCGGCTCGCCCCTCCGGACGCGGGACGCGTCCGCAAGCTGCTCGACCGCGAACACGATCCCGACGTGCGGCGAGCCCTCATGTCGCTCCTCACCGCTCGTCACACCACGAACGGTTCATCCTGACTCGTCTTCGCCCGAGGTCGCTTCTCGACGCACCCCGGAAACCCTCCTGAGCGGCGCCCGAGGGGACCTTCGACGGCTCGGGCGTAACGCATTTCGGGCTCCCGCGTAGAAGCACACGCGGGTCGCCTGGGTGCTATCCGAAAGACCCCTCTCAGAAAGACAGGATCATGAACGTTTCCAACTCGTTGATCGCTGCCGCCGTGGGCGGCATCCTCCTCGGTTGCGCCGGAAGCAAGGACGCGGCGCCGGCAGCGGCCGCTCCGACTACGAGCGCGACGCGCGAAGCGAAGCCCGGCGAAAAGCACGCTTGCCGAGGCCTGAACGACTGCGCCCATCAAGGGGGCTGCAAGACCGACCACAACGACTGCAAAGGGCAGAACGATTGCCGCAGCCAAGGCGGCTGCCACGGGTAATCAGTAGCCGAGGACGCGGTCTAGTTCGCTGTACGAGTGGATGACCGCGTCCGCCTCGGGGCGCGGACAATGCGGTACGCAGCCGGCGCGCACGCAGTCGATGACCCCGGCGGTGGCTCGGGGACCTGACGCGCCGTCGTCGTTGTGCCCGGCGAAGCGCACCGTGCCCATGCCGAGCGAGCGCGCCCCGGCGATGTCGCTGCGGCGCAGGTCGCCGACGTGCACCGCGCCCTCGATGCCGACGCCGAGCCCGGAAAGCGCCGCTCGAAAGGCGCGCGCGTGCGGTTTCGGCACGCCGACTTCTTCCGAGAAAATGGTGACCTCGAGATAGTCGAGGAGCCCTACACGGTGAAGGAGCTGTCGGACCACGCGCCCCGGAGAAAACCCGGTGTCGCAAACGAGCGCGCGTCGGACGCCTCTCTCGGCGAGGCGTTCGAGCGCCTCACGAGCGCCGTCGATCGCGACGACGTCGTGATTCAGAATTTCGTCTTCCAGCGTCGCGAGGATCGCCTCGAAGCGACCGGGGTCGAGCTCCACGCCGAGCGCGTCGAGCGCGTGACGAGTCATGTCGCGCCCGGTGAACGCGACGCGCTCGTGCCACCGGACCTGGTGAATTTTCCAGGCCTCGGTGATCGCCGCCGCGGCGCGCTCGGGGTCGACGCCGGACAATCGCGCGAACGCTTCCGCGCGCGCCTTCGGACCCGCGCTCGACGCTGCCTCGTGGATCAACGTCGACCAGCAATCGAACGTGACGGTGTGGGGAGGTGAAAGCGGCATCAGTCGTGCGCGGCGTCCGATTTCGCATCCGACGAGCCCGCCGTTGCGTCCTTCGGCTCCGACTTGCCACCATCCACCGACGTCGTTCGTCCGGCGTCCGTTCCGCCGTCGCTTTCGACCGCGCCGGGACAACCCGAAGGGTCCCACGTCCAGCTGAAGGCGTTCGTGCCGCAATAATCGGGATCGCTCACGCACGTACCGGAGCTTCCCACCGAGCACCAACCGCAACCGAGCACCGGCGTGCACGAACCACACGACGAGTAGCTCTGACAAGAGTCGTACGGATAAGAGCGCGGCCGATAGCGACCGTAAGGGCCGTCGTCGCACGCCGAAATTGCAACAAGAGCGAACATCGTGATGACAAGCGCGTAACACCATCGGCGAAGCATGCCGAATACTACTTCCTCGGCGCGCCCGAGCCAGGCATCACGGGAGAGAGTGTGGAAGAGTCAAACGGGTACTTCGCAGGGGAATTTCGATGCCCTCTCCTCTGCGGGGGCGTCGAAATTTCATCGCTTCGATGGACTCGTCCTACTAGTGTCGCGGCCCGGTACTGTGATGCAGGGCTTGGGCTTGGTGTTCCCGATCGCTTTTGCCTTCGCGATCGGGTGTTCCGGAGCAGCTTTCACTTCTTCGGGTTCGGATGCGGGTTCGAGCGGCGGCAGGGCCGGCGCGGCGAGCGGCGGTGCGTCCGGTGTCCCGAGTCCTTCGGGAGGCGCGAGCTCCGGCACCGGAGGTTCGGTGTCTTCGTCCGGCGGCGCGAGCGCCGGTGGCACGACGACCAGTTCCGGCGGTGCGAGCGCCGGTGGCACGACGACCAGCTCCGGCGGTGCGAGCGCCGGTGGCACGACGACCACCTCCGGCGGTGCGAGCGCCGGTGGCACGACGACCAGCTCCGGCGGTGCGAGCGCCGGTGGCACGACGACCACCTCCGGCGGTGCGAGCGCCGCTGGGGGCAATGGCGGCTCGTCCGACGCCGGTTCCGTGGTGTGCACGGGCCCCGACTCGTTCGTCGCGCTCGCGCCGAAAAATTGCTCGACGTCCGCGGATTGCGGGTTGGTCCAGCACGAGCGCGACTGCTGCGGGACCGAGCTCCTGCTCGGGATCAACGTCGGTTCGGTCCAGGCCTTCGAAAGTGCCGAGGCGGTGTGCGACGCGAGCGCGCCGCATTGCGCCTGCGCGCCGCAGGGCGTCTTCGCCGAAGACGGAACCGAGGTCCCGCTCGGCGACGAAGCGTTCATCGGAGCGATCTGCGACGGTGGGACGTGTCACAGCGTCTACAGCGGGCGCACGTACACCTGCGGCGACGTGACGTGCACCGACCAGCAATATTGTCTGGGTACCCCATTCAGTTGCCAGTTTCTCCCCGCGGGCTGCACCTCGTGCGCTTGCCTCACGGTCGCGGCGGGGTGCAATTGCACGATGTCCAATGGCGAGGCGTTCGTCCTTTGCCCCACCTGAACACAGGGCATCGCCGCGCATGATTCGTTCCGTGCCCCTGCAATTTTTTGGAAAATCGTCGAAAAAGCACCGGCGCGGGGAACAGATCGCGCCATCGCACCGTAGATCCGCGACGTTACCGAATGCCTTTCGGCCATTCAGCGATATGATTCCCGCGTCACGGCGGTGCGCCCCTGAATCGTCCGGCGTGCCCCGAGGAGTTTCAACGATGCTCGCTACGAAGACCCTCTCTCGCAAGTTGTCCTGGTCGTTGGTTGCCGTCGCCCTCACGTCTGCGGCCGTCGTTTGCGCCGAAGAGGAGTTCGAGGTGGCGACCTCGCCGGGCAAGGTCGTCTTGACCACCAAGGGCAAGTGGCACGCGAACCCCGAGTATCCTTGGGCGCTCGTTACGCCGTCGAAGAAGATCGAAAAGGCGGAGTTCGCGTTCAAGGACGGCGTCGTCAGCGTCGCCGGTCCCAAGGGAGAAGCGACGCTTCGCGGTGGCGTGTGCAACGGCGACCAGTGCCGCTCGTTCCACAAAATCGTGACCATCCCCTGACCGAGGAACTCGGCCACCTTCTCGAGCAAGCGTCGTCGTTCGAAGCCGAGCTCGACTTCGTTCGCGCGATCGAGACGCTCACTTCTGCCAATCGGCTGCGCCGTGACGTCGACGTCGAACGACGGCTGCTTCGTTTGCGCCGTGACGCCTTTGCACGCGCGGGCGCGGACGCGCCGCGGCTCGCGTCGTCTCGCCCACGCGCGTCGGTTCCCATCGATCCCGCGGCGCGTCTGCCTGCGGTACCGGTCGAGCGGCTGACGGCGGAGGTCGCACGGAGTGCCATCGACGCGCACGGCAGTCTGATCGTTCGCGGGCTCTTCGACGGAGATACCGCCGCGAAACTCCGCGGCTCGATCGACGCCGCATTCGCCGCTCGCGGCGCGGCCCCAGACCCTTCGACGCGCGGTTCGGGTTGGTACGAGGCGCTCGACGTTCCAGGCGCGGATCGCGATTTCGTCGCGTCCGACGGAGTGCTCGCGGCCGATTCGCCGCGCGGTTTTTTCGACATGCTCGACGCCTTTTCAGGCGCCGGCATGAGCAACATTGTCGGCGAATTTTTCGGCGAGCCCGCCGCGCTGTCCTTCGAGAAGACGACCTTGCGTCGCGTCGAGCCCGGGGTCTCGGGCTCGTGGCATCAAGACGGCGCGTTCCTCGGCGTCCAAGTGCGCTCGCTGAACGTCTGGGTCGCGCTCAGTCGTTGCGGTGACGACGCTCCCAGCCTCGAGGTCGTTCAGCGACGCATCCCGCGCATCGTTCCCACCGGGTTCTACTTCGATTGGGACGTCGCGGACTCGACGATCGCCCGCGAGTTTCCGGGACTCGTGCCGGCCGCACCTCGCTTCGAGGCCGGCGACGCGATGCTCTTCGATCACTTTTGCCTGCATCGCACCGCCCGACGGCCCGACATGCTGCATTCGCGCTACGCGATCGAGAGCTGGTTCTTCGCGCCGTCCGCGTTTCCCGTCGGGTACACGGGATTGTCGGTGTAGCGCCCGCAGCGTGTGCCGCGGGCGCCTTCACTGACGGGCGCGCTCAGGGGTGCGGGAAACCGGGGAACTTCGGCAGACCAGCGTCGCCGAAGCCGTTCATCCCCTTCAAGATGCACTGCTCGGACTGGTGGATGCAGTCGAGCGGCTGCCCCCCACCTTGAACGCACGTCGCGAGGGCCTCGAGGCACGGCGGCGGGCTCGGAGGCTTCGGCGGCGTCGGGAAACCCGACGGCAGCGGGGGGAATCCCGAGGGGAGCCCAGGCGGCAGGTGCGGCGGCTTCGTTCCCGGGAAACCCCCGTCGGGGATCGGGAAGTGAGGCGGCTTGAATCCGCCACCCGGCGGCTTGAAACCCCCGTCGGGGATCGGGAAGTGCGGCGGCTTGAATCCGCCACCATCGGGGATCGTCGGCGTCGGGACGTTCTGCGCGATGCACTCGTGCAGCTCGTCACCGCAGGCCTTCGGGCCGCCGTCATGCGGGCTCCGTACGCACTCACGAGCCGTCGAGAGACACCCTTGAATCGCCTTGGCGAGCGCTTCTTCCGCGGCACGAGCGTCGGTCTCGCACGTCTGGAACCCGCCTTCGCACGCCTTGTTCTTCGTCTGATCGCCCCGTGCACTTTCGAGGCACGAACCGAAGTTCTGCCCGCAGTTCTCGATCTTGCCGGAGAGCGCGTCGAAGCCTTGCGCTACGTCGCTCGACGCGGATTCGCTCGGCGACGGCGACGCGTTCGAGCCGCTGCAACCGAAGACGAGTCCGACGCAAAAAGTAGCGGGAAAAAGAACGGTCCATTTGCGCGAACGCGCATTCGATAGAGATTTCATTTACGGCTTACTCCTCAAGTAACGGCCGATCGCACCGGTGACATGCTCCGTGACGGCGTTCGCGTCAAATCGAGGGAGAGCCGCTTTTCGTGCTCGATCGCGCGTCGGAGACGACTCCGCGGTCGGACGAGGCGAACTGCCCCTAGACGCTCTGCACGTGTACGTTCGCTGCACACGCGGAATCGGTGCCGGAGCGCAAAATTACGCACGAATCAGCCCAAAAAAGACCTGTCCGCATCGATTTGTCGATATGGGCTGCCTGCTTTTTTCGGCGACAAAACAGTCATCGTCCAAGTGGAGCAATCGAATTGCCGATGCGCTCAGACAGTCGCTCATCGAGCTCAATCTCCGATCTCGCCGTGATCGAGTCGATTCGTTGTTCATCGCGACCATCGACGTCGCGATCGCGCGCGGCAAATGTCGTCATCGAGGCAACGCGCGTGCGACAAGCTCGTCAACGAAGCGACGCGCATCCTCGGACGCCATCGACGAAGTGACGCTTCGAGGTCGCCACGGTCGCGGACACGGCGCGATCGTCGGCGACGAAACTCACGGTATCCGCCTGAGTTGACCGCTCGCGGGTTCTTGCGAAGCTGGGTTGAGCCGCAAGCCGCTCTACTGCGGTGAGAGTCCGCCGAATCCGGCGACGGCGAGGATGATGATGCCGCCCGCGCCGATCTTGCCGCCCACGCCGTGGATCCCGCCCGCTGCCGTTATGCCGCCCGCGCCGATCGTGCCGCCGCTGCTCGTCGTGCCACCACTGCTCGTCGTGCCGCCGCTGCTCGTCGTGCCGCCGCTGCTCGCCGTGCCCCCGCTGCTCGTCGTGCCGCCGCTGCTCGTCATGCCACCGCTGCTCGTCACGCCGCCGCTGCTCGTCATGCCGCCGCTGCTCGTCATGCCGCCGCTGCTCGTCACGCCGCCGCTGCTCATCGCGCCGCCACTGCTCGTCACGCCGCCACTGCTCGTCACGCCGCCACTGCTCGTCACGCCGCCACTGCTCGTCACGCCGCCACTGCTCGTCACGCCGCCGTTACCGAAACCGCCGATCGCGAGAACGATCACGCCGCCGATCCCGCCGATTCCGCCGTTCGAAAACCCGCCGTTCGAAAACCCGCCGTTGGACGCGCCGCCGTTGGACGCGCCGCCGTTGGACGCGCCGCCGTTTGCTGCACCACCGCTCGAGACGCCACCGGAGCCCGGTGCCCCGCCCGTTGCGGAGGCGTCTGGACCATCCGTGACGGTGCTGAACGAGGAGCCGCCACACGCCGGTATGGCGCTGGCGGTGGCGGTGGCGAAAATCAGCGACGGGACGAAGCGAGGTGTCTTGCGTTTCACGGTAAGCGTCCTTTCAAGGAAGCGTTACGCGATTCGCTCTGAAGGACAACCTCGCCCCCCGAGAAAGGCCGCGCACACGGTGCGACGGAGTCGTACCTACAGCGGTTCCCGCTCAAGCGCACTCACTTCAGCGCGCTGGTTCGCTGGCAAGGCCGCGGGCGGTGCCGCCAGTGCACAGAGACCGGGCGCCGCCAGTACACCGCGACCGGGAAGGGCCCCGGTCGCTGCCAGGCGTTGATCGATCTTGGAAGGCTAGATCGCGATCCACCAATGAAGCGCGAGTGAGACCACCGGCGGACCCGGCGCGGGTCGTTGGCAGCGCGCCGAGAGCGCGCGACGCTCCGTGCGGATCTCAAAAAATCAAACCGCCCCGGTCGCTGCCAGGCGTTGATCGATCTTGGAAGGCCAGATCGCGATCCACCAATGAAGCGCGAGTGAGACCACCGGCGGACCCGGCGCGGGTCGTTGGCAGCGCGGAGGTGTCGCGCGACGCCACTTCCGAACCTCAAAAACAAACCCCCCCGTGCTCGCAGCAAACGAACCGCGCGCTTTGCTACGCAACTTGCCGCTGCTGTTGCGTGTCGAACCGCGGGAACATCGCGCGGAGCTGGGCGGCTTCGCCCTCGAGACGCACGCGTTCTGCCGCGCGCAGGATCGAGTCGAACCGGACCGCCTTGTGTCGCTCGCGTCGAAGGAGCGCGCGGATCGATTCGTCGCGGCAAGCGTGCCCGCAGTACGACGACTCGTGAAGCGGCCCAGAGCCCTCCAAACTGCGATTGCACCACACGCAACGGGATGCCCGCTGATGACTCTTCGCCCCGGTAAACCGGAGGTCCGAGTGGAGCGTCGGGGTCGATTGCTGTGCGGTCATGATAGCGAGCAATTCCACGAACCGTGCCGGCCGGCGGGGTTCCATGTGCTCTGTTCTTCTCTTCCTTCGCCCCAGCGCGCCGAGCGGGAACGTACTACTTCAACTACCGGGAATTTCTCCTTTTATCGATGTGGTTTTTGTCATGACTTCCCCGCGGCTCACGCTCGAAAGCAAGTGCGAAAACCACCTTCACCGACATGCAGGGTCCCGTAGCTTGCGCAGTGCTCGTACAGGAGTTGCGCAAGTTCCGTTCGCTCGTCCGTACAGTCCACGAGTGAGGCACGCCGTCCGGCGGCTGGGTGGCGGATGCTGCCTTGGGTCGCCCGGACTAGGGCAACGAGGCGGATTCAGCGAGCCATGGCGGCGCGCAAGCGAGCGTTCGACGACAGCAAGGTGATGACGAGTACGAGGAGCGCGGCGCTGAACGCATAAGGGTACTCCGGACGAATCTGATACAGGCCGGTTCCGACGACGGGGCCGAGCAATCGACCGAGGGCTTGTGCGGAACTGTTGAGGCCGGCGACGGCACCCTGCTCGTCGTCGGAAACGCCGAGCGAGATCGCCGCGGTGACGCCGGGCATTGCGAGCCCCTGGCCGAACCCTTGGAGCGCGAGCGCGAGCGTGAGCGTGAGCCGCTGGCGCGCGACGATGAGTCCGAGAAAACCGACGAGCGCGCACGGAAGGCCGTTCGCGAGCAGTCGAAGCGGCGTCCAACGAAAGCGGCGCACGAGCACGCCTTGAGCGAGCACGGCCACGACGCCGTAACAGACCAGCGCAATGCCGACCGCCACCGCCGTACCCTTCGGCGTCAGGTGCAAACGATCCTGAAAACAGAAGGCAATCGTCTGTTCCATCGCGACCGACGCGAGGCTGATCGCGAGTCCGACGCCGAGGAGCGGCCACACCTTGGCGGCGACCGGTCGAAGCGACGACGGGGGCTTTCGCGTGAGGTGGCGCGCCGGCTCCTTCAGGCGCGCGGCGATGAAACCGGCGTTCACGAACGCGAGCCCCGCCGAGAAATACACCGGCGCGAGCAGACTCACCTTCGAAAGGCCCGCGCCGATCGCGGGGCCGAAGATGAGCCCGAGCCCGAACGCGGCGCCGATCACGGCCATGCCCGCCGTGCGATCGTCCTTGCCGGTCACGTCGGCGACGTACGCTTGCGCGGTCGGCAAGGTCGCCGAAGAGAACGTGCCGCCGATCGCGCGACAGGCGAGGAGCAGTGAGAAGGTCGCGATCGGCGGAAAGGCTCGACGTAGCCCGGCCTCGGCGACGATGGCGAAGAGCACGAAGCTGACGGCGAAACCGAGGACGCCGATCAACAAGACCGGCTTTCGTCCCACTCGCTCGCTCCGTCGGCCCCAGATCGGGCTGACCACGAGCTGCATCAACGCGTACGCCGTCGACAGCGCCCCGACTTCAATCTCCGAAAAACCGAGCTCGCGCCCTAAAGGCGCGAGGATTGGAAACAGGACCGAAAGTCCGAGGATGCTCGTGAAGAGCGCAACGAAAAGAATGGGCACGAGGCGGCGGCAGTATAGGCGCCGCCGACCCGAGAGCTAGATGAAAGGAGCCGCGAACTCAGCCCACCGTGTGAATCTTCTCCGGTGCGATCTTGAAGATGCAGCGCACCTCCGTCGGCGTCCGGAATGGGTACGTGTCTTTGTCCATGTACTTCTTCGCCATCTTGTCGATGTGCGCGTCGGCGCCCTCTTCCGTGACGCCCACGACCTTCCCTTGAATGCTCAGGTACCGGTAGGGGTTTTCCGGATCGAGGATCGCGAGGCCCACCTTGTTTCGGACGCGAAGGTTCTTGTCCTTCAAGCGTCCCTTCGCGGTGTTGACGAGGACGTGCTCGCCGTCGAAGTCGATCCACACAGGCGTCACCTGCGGCGTGCCGTCACTCATCAGCGTCGCGAGGTTCGCGAAGGCTTTTTTCGTCGTCAGTAGGTCGCGATAGTTCTCGGGAATGGTCGACATGGGGAGTCCTCCAAGGGGTCCGAAGCATCCGACTCGAACCGCATAGCGTCAAGCTCGCTTGCGGCTCGCCTCGGGATGCTCGGGGAAGAGGCGCCCCCGCCGAGACTTTTCTTCCCACGTGACGTCGATGCGCCCGAGACTCGGGCGAATGAAACGTCGGATCGTCACGCGGAGGCCCGATCGGGCCGACTACGCGATCAGCGTCGTCGGCGAAACGAGGCGACCGCTCCGCGACTTCTATCACGCGCTCATGAGGCTCTCGTGGACCACGACGCTGCTCATGATCGGCGCGACGTATCTTCTGGTGAACGCCGTCTTCGCTGCGGGCTTCGTCGCGACCGGCGGTCTCGCGAACGTGCGACAAGGGTCGTTCGTCGAGGCATTTTTTTTCAGCGTCCAGACCCTGGGTACCATCGGCTACGGTGCGATCTACCCGGTCTCTACCGCGGCGAACGTGCTCGTCGTCGTCGAGTCGCTCTTCGGGTTGATCCTCACTGCGCTCGCGACGGGGCTCGTCTTCGCGAAATTCTCGCGGCCGACTGCGCGCGTCGTGTTCACCGGCTATGCCGTCATCTTCCCGATGAACGGCGTGCCGACGATGATGCTCCGGATCAGCAATCAGCGTGGAAACCAGATCGTGGGCGCGCAGATCCGCGTCGTCCTCTCACGGACCGAGCGCCTCGACGATGGGTCCGTATTTTATAGAAATCTGGATTTGAAGCTCTCTCGGGAGTACGCGCTCTCGCTCTCTCGTTCCTGGACGGTCTTGCACGCGATCGACGAGAAGAGTCCGTTCTTCGGGCGCACGCCGGAGTCGACGGTGGCCGAAGAAATCGAGCTCCAAGTTTCGGTTCTCGGTCTCGACGACACGTTCATGCAGACCGTTCACGCGAGCCACCACTACTTCACCCACGAGATCCTCTGGGGTGCGAAGTACGCCGACATCCTCACCGAAACGAGCGATGGCAACTTCATCCTCGACATGAGGAACTTCGACGTCGTTCAGCCGACGAAGGCCACCGAAGCGTTCCCTTACACGTGGTCGGGTGTCGCACCTCGGTCCGTTCCAGCTGGAAAATAGGCCGATTCGACCCTTTTCGCCTCAAGCTTCGCGAGGAAGTGCCGCTCCGAGAATTCGAGGGCACTGCCGCGAGAAGCCATGTTCTTTCGATCCGCCGCCAAAACCACAGCAGAAGAAGCAGCCACTCCGAGCGCCCGCTCTCCGAAGGCTACCGCCGAGGGTGAGCTCGACGCGGCCGTCGAGGCGTTTGCCGGCGTGCTGCGCACGGTCGGACGGTTTCCGCTGGCCCTTCAGGGCGTCGATCCCGAACAGGTCGCCGATTTTTGCGAACGCTGGGCGTCGCACTTGCTCTTGCGCAAACCAGCGCCGGAGATGGAGGCGGACGAGACGAACGACGGCAAAGGTCCTCGTTCGATCCGACAAGAGGGCGGCGAGGTGCGTCGCGAGTGGAGCGCTGCGCTCAAGTACGTCACCGGCTTGCGACGGAACGAGCACGCGCAGGTCACTCGCGCGCTCGCCGACCTCCGGCAGACGATCTGGGCTTTCGTCCGCAGCCTGAACCAGGCACTGGTTTCCGACGGCGACGCCGACGGTTCGGTGAAAGAGCAACTCGTTCGACTCCAGACCGCGGCGCGCCAGAGCTCGCCCGAAGATCTACGCCGCGAGGCTTTCGCCGTCGCCGAGACGGTGACCGGGCTCGTCGAACAACGGAAGAAGCGGCAGCTCGCGCAGACGACGGATCTCGGCGCTCGCGTCGTAGCGCTCGGCGCGGCGCTCGAAGAGGCGCGTCGCGAAGGCACGCTCGACCCGCTCACTCGCCTCAGCAATCGCCGCGCGTTCGACGACGCCTTGCAGCGCACCGCGGATCTCGCCGTCTTCGGACAGCGGATGTGTCTCGTCCTCGTCGACATCGATCACTTCAAGGCCATCAACGACAAGCACGGTCACCCCGGTGGTGACGAGGTGATCAAGCGGATCGCCGAGTGCCTCGTCCGAACTTTTCGGCGTCGAGACGACATCGTCGCGCGCTACGGCGGCGAAGAATTCGCGATCATCCTTCCCGACACGAACCCGAAGAGCGCGGCGCTCCTGACGGAGCGGTTCCTCGCTTCGGTGCGTACACTCGCCATCCCAGCGCGTTCCGGCGAGATTCGTTTGACGGTTTCGGCGGGCCTCTCCGAGCTCGCGAAGAACGAATCCCCGCTCGCGTGGCTCGACCGCACCGACAAGGCGCTCTACGAGGCGAAGCGAACCGGACGCGACCGGCTCGTCAGCAGCGTCGAAGACTCGACGCCCCCGCCCGCGGAGAAACCGGCGAACGGCGCGAACGTCTGAAATCGACGCCGCGCCGTCCAGACCGGCTAGTGCCCGAACTCAGTCTTCGGCGTGGTTGCGGATGAACGACGCGAACTTTTCGTGCTGATCGGCGGTCAGGATCGGCAACACGACGCCGATCATCTTCACGTGCGCCGCGGTCATCTCCTTGACCATCTCGACGGCGTTCGAGCCGATGCCGGCTTTCTTCGCGTCGAACTTGTCGGTCTCGAACGCGTCGCCGAGCTCCTTCATGTGCTTCATCATGACCTCGCGCTTGGCCTTCATTCCTTCCATCTGGGCCTTCATCTGAGGCTCGAGCACTTTCTTGATCTTCGCCTCTTGATCGGGCGTGAGACCAAGCTCTTCCGCGAGCTTGTGCATCATCTCGCCCGGCCCGTGTTCGCCGTGCTCGCCGTTCCAATGCTCGTGCGGGCCGCCCTGGCCACCGGGCATATCGCTTCCTTGCGGAGGACCGCCGGGCGGCGGTCCGGGCGGCAGCGGCGCGGCGCCTGCCGGCAATGGCCCACCCGGAGCTGACGGCGGACCGCCGGCGCCGACCGGCGGAGCCGAACCGGGCGGAGGACCTCCTGGCGGGGGACCGGCAGCATGCGGGCCTCCCTGTCCATGTTCGTGCTCGTGCTCGTGCATCTCCGCGGCGTGCGCGCGCATCTCTTCCGCCTTCGCGCGCATCGCCTCGACGAGCGCCTTGCGCTGATCGGGCTCGAGCACTTTGTGGAGTCGGTTCGTCGCGTCTTGCAGCCCGGGGACGGTGGCCGCGGTCGCTTTTTCGAGGGCCTTCTCGTCGGCGTCGATCTTCGCTTTGTCGAGCTTGCCGGCACTGACGCCGGCCGCGAGATCGGCGACGAAGGCATCCTTCTGCTCCTTCGTCGACTCGCCGAGCTTCACGAGGTCCGCTTCGATGGCGTCGATCTGCGGCTTCTGCTCGGGCTTGAGCTGCACCGCGGAGAGCCCCTCGATGAGCATGCCGACCATCATCTGGTGATGCGGGTGCTCGTGCTCCTCGGGCGGCGGCGCGGGAGCCGGCGGGGGCGCCTCGGGTGCTGCCGGAGGCGGCGTGGCCGCGGTCGTCGTCTCTACCGGTGCGGGAGCGACCATCGGCGGGGGGGGCGGTGGCGCCGCGGGCGGCGGTTCTTCACCCCCGCAGGCTGCGGCGAGCAGACCCGTACAGACCATGGACCAATACAATGTTCGCGATACGAACCGAACGCGCATGATTCACCTCCGAATTGAGGCGGCATTCTTGCGCGCTTCAATCGCCCAGGGGTAGAGGCAAATCGTCATTTCCCACACTTTGTCGGCGTAGGTTTGCCGGCCCCGCCGACAATCGACCTCGTCTACTAGCCTAGCCTAGCCTTTTTGGGACA
>Ga0265320_10000309_pt1 | contig 39981 bp, 37 predicted proteins | sample 4827metaG_FD_202087 | JGI IMG/M metagenome (GOLD analysis project Ga0265320, IMG submission 202087) | Rhizosphere microbial communities from Carex aquatilis grown in University of Washington, Seatle, WA, United States - 4-8-27 metaG | ecosystem: Host-associated > Plants > Roots > Rhizosphere >... | reverse complement strand
CGCACGAATCGCGCGTCGCCATTCTCACCGCCGGTTATGGCGACGGCCTGCCGACCGCCGCGAGCAATCGCGCGCAAATCCTCATTCGCGGGAAACGCTGCCGCGTGCTCGGGCGCGTTTCGATGGATTCCACGATTGTCGATGTGTCCGCGCTTGCGGAAGTGGCCGTCGGCGACATCGCTACGCTCATCGGGGAACAGGACGGCGAGCACATCGGCGTCGCGGAATTCAGCCGCTGGTGCGATTGCATTCCGTGGGAGACCTTTTGCTCCATCACGCAGCGCGTGCCGCGCATTTACAAAACCACGCGACGGTGAATTTGGCCGAACGCATTGACATTAGGCGCTCGGACGGCAAAAATGGGATTCATGGCCCCCACGTCACCCGCCATTCCCGCCGACTGGCTGGCGGAATTTGAGGCTGCGGCGAAACGCCCGCTCGAACAACGGATGCGCTACGCCTTTATTAAAACCTACAAGCCGGTGCTGGACGACGCCCCGTTCCGCGCCTTTGACACCACCCGCGAGTATCGCGCTTGGTGCGAGAAAAACCTTCCCTCCTGGCTGGGCTACGGGCCGTAGCCTCCTGCTAACATGGCCGTCTTTGAATACCGGCAGGCGCAGGAAATACGCGACGCCTTTGCGCGCCACGGCATCCGCTATCTGTTCCTCGGCAAATCCGGCGCGATCCTCCTCGGTTATCCCGACACCACGCAGGACGCCGATTTGTTTGTGGAAAAATCCGCGCGCAACGGCGCGGCCTTGGTGACGGCCCTGCGCGAATTGGGCTTCTCTCTGGGCGACCCGGAAGCCGCCGAAATCTCCCGGGGGAAAGATTTTGTGCAATTAAAAACCGGCCCGTTTGACCTTGATTTGGTATTTGCCCCCGACGGGCTGGAGACTTTTGCCGAGGCTTGGGCCCGCCGCGTGGAGGTCGAAGGTTTTCCGGTCTGTCATTTGGATGACATCATCAAAAGCAAAAAGGCCGCCAACCGCCCCAAAGACCGCGAAAGCCTGCCCCGGCTGGAAGCATTCCGTGACTACTGGCGCAGCCGACAAAAATAATTATTCCATCGAACTGTCGCCCATAACTTTGACTCTATTTTAACGCCGAACGGCGTTGCTTTTTAGCGGATTATTCATATATTAAACACAGTTAGGTCGAAACAATCCCTTGGGGGATTTGTTTATAGTTGAAAAGGTTCGCCATGTCCCTGAACGCGGCCACTTACACCCCGTCCCAAGCCTGGTCTCCGCTGAAAGCCGAGGATTGGAACTTGGATAACGCGCGGCACCTCGTGCGGCGCATCGGGTTTTCCGCGACGCCGGAGCGCGTGCAGTCGGCGTATAAACTCGGCATCCAAGGCACCCTCGAACAGGCCTTTGGGGCAGTGCGCCCGTTCAGCCCGCCCGCTGGCTTGAGCGACTTCATGCAAAAGCGCGCGGATTTGCTGAACATGGATGCCGCGCCGATGCCCGCGGCGGCGCGCGGCCCGGGTCGCGGACGGGGCCGGGGAACGGCCGCTCCGCCCAACGCCGCGCCGGCCGCCGCCAATCCCGCACCCGCCAACGCCGCCCAGGCGCGCCAACAACTCAACCAGCAGCTGAACCAACTCCAGCGCCAGACCTTCCTCGATTATGTGCAGGCCTGGCTGGCGTTTGCCGCGAAGCCGGAAAACTCCGCGCAGGAAAACCTGGTGATGTTTCTCAGCAACGTCCTCGTCGTCGCGCAAAGCAAAGTCAGGGACCCGGACCGCCTCTACAAACACACGGACCTGCTGCGCAACTCCTGGCAGGACTCCTACCCGGACATGATCAAGTCCGTCACCCGCTCGCCGGCGATGATCCAGTATCTCGACCTGAACACGAGCGAGCGCTTCGGCCCGAACGAAAATTACGCGCGCGAAGTCATGGAGCTATTCACCCTCGGCGAGGGCCATTACACGGAGAGCGACATCAAGGAGGCCGCGCGGGCGCTGACCGGCATGGTGGTGCGCAATGAAACCGGCGTGCTCGCCCCCCAGCGCTGGGACCCGAACACCAAGACGGTTTTCGGCCAAGCCGGCCGCTGGGGCGCGGACGACGTGGTTGATTTGATTTTCAAACAGCCCGCCTCCCACACGCATTTGCCGCGCCGCTTTCTGGCGTATTATCTCTCGCAGGAGCCGCTGCCCGCGCCGTATCTGGAGGAATTGGGCCGCCAATGGCAGCACGCCGGGCTGCGGGTGGACTTGCTCGCGCGGCTGGTCTTTGCCTCAAATATTTTCTACCGGCCGGAATTTCGCGGCGCGCTCATCAAAAGTCCCATCCAATATTACCTGGGGCTGTGCCAGGACCTGAACCTCAATGTGTCGCCCTTTGAGGGGCAAATTTACAACACGCTGCGCTCGATGGGGCAGGAGCCGTTCAACCCGCCGAATGTGCGCGGCTGGCTCGCGGGGAAAAATTGGATCAATTCCTCGACCCTCGCCGCGCGCCGGCAGCTCGTGCAACAGCTTTTCAACCCCCTCAACGAAAGGGCGCTGAACGCCGACCAGCAGGTGAAGCTCGCCGCCGAACGCCAGGTCGGCCGCGGCAATGTCGTGATGGACAACAGTCGGCTACTCACCCTCTCAATGAAGTCCAATGAGGAAATCGCCGACGAGTTGCTGAATTATTTCCTTGCGGGCGAAACCACCACTTCCTACCGCGACGACATCCTGGACTACATGCAAAACGACCAAGGCCAGCGCCTGGAACTCGTGCGCGAGGTGGCCGTCGCCCTGTTCCAAGCCCCCGAATACCACATCTGCTAACCGGCCCGCCCGCCATGAACAATCTACCCCACTTCCGCCTGCCCACGACCCGCCGCGAATTTTTGCGCTTGGGCGGCACGGGCCTCGGCCTGCTGGCGTTCAGCTCCTACGCACCGCGCTTTTTAACGGAGGCCGCCGCGGCCAATGTCCCCGCGCCGCAAAAAGACCGGCGCATTCTCGTGCTCGTGCAACTCGCCGGCGGCAATGACGGCCTCAACACCGTTGTCCCGTATGCCGATGACCGCTACTATAATCTGCGCCCGCGCCTCGGCATCAAGGATGTCTCGACGATGCACAAGCTCGACGACCATGTCGCGCTCGCGCCGCCGTGCGGGGCGATTGCCGACCTGGCCCAGCAGGGAAAATTCGCCGTCATTCAAAACGTCGGCTACCCGAACCCCAACCACAGCCATTTCCGCTCGAGCGAAATATGGGAAACCGCCAGCGACGCCGACACCTTCCTGTCGGACGGCTGGGTGGGGCGGTATCTCGACAATTGCTGCAGCGGCGCGCCCGAAGATGCGCACAGTTCCGACCCCGCGGCGGTGCACTCGACTGTCGCGCTGCCCCAGTCCTTCTTCGCCGAGCAACCGCAAAATTTATTCAGCGTCAGCGGCAATTTTCGCGGCAACCAGCGCCAGCACCGCCGCTTGGACGGCGCGGCCTTCAAGCCGCTGCTCGACGAATTCGCGGGCATCGCGCCCGCCGGCGACACCGGCCTGTTCCTCAGCCACACGTTGATGGACGCGCTCGTCACCGAAAAGCGCGTGCAGCAGATTTTGGACGCGTATCAGCCGAAGGCGCAATACACCAACAGCATGCTCGCGCAATCACTGCAACGCGTGGCGGGGCTAATCGCCTCCGGGATGGAGACGCGCGTGTATTTCTGCCAGCAGGGCGGCTATGACACGCACGCGAACCAATTCAACAACCACCAGAATTTGCTCGGCGATCTGTCCAATTCCCTCGCGGCGTTCCAAAAGGATTTGGAAGCGCACGGCCTGGATCAGCAGGTCCTGACCATGACCTTTTCCGAATTTGGCCGCCGCCCGCACGAAAACGACGCGCTCGGCACGGACCACGGCACGGCCGCACCGCTCTTCGTCATGGGTGGGGCGCTCAAACAAGGCGGCGTCATCGGCGCCGCGCCCGATTTGAACATCCCCGACAAAAGCGACCTGACCTACAAAATCGATTTCCGGCAAGTCTATGCGACGGTGCTCCACCGCTGGCTGGACGCCGACCCCGCCACCGTGCTCAAGGGGAAATTTGAGGAATTGCCGTTCCTGGGGGCGGAAGCCGCTCCGGTCCCGGCCAAGAAAACGTAAGTTTACGAATCCGCGATACCCTCATCAATCTCGGCGTTGGTGAACACGCTTTTCACGTCGTCAAGCGCCTCAAGTTGCTCGACAAGGTGCAGGACTTTTTTCGCGGTCTCAGCGTCCTTGACCGGAAAGGTCGTCACCGGGATGTAGGCCAGCTCCGATTCGTCGGCGTGGATGCCGGCCTTGGCCAGCGCGTCGGACACGGCGTCGTAGGCAGAAATGGGGCAAAGCACTTCAAAGTGGTCGCCGTGGGCCTTGATGTCTTCCGCCCCCGCGTCGAGGACGACCTCCATGAGCTTGTCCTCGGTGGTTTTATCGGCGGAAATAAGAAACTGGCCGCGATGCTGGAAGGTAAAGGCGAGCGCGCCGGCCGTGGCAAGGTTGCCGCCGCTTTTGGTCAGCACGGCCCGCACCTCCGCGACCGCGCGCTGCTTGTTGTCGGTGGTGCCCTGCACGACATAGCCGACGCCGCCGTGGGCGAATCCTTCGTAGGTCACCTCCTCGTAAACGACGCCGGGAATTTCGCCCGTGCCCTTCTTGATGGCGCGCTCGACATTGTCGTTGGGCATGTTCGACGCCTTGGCCTTCTGAATTAGCGTGCGCAGGCGGGAGTTCGACACCGGGTCGCCGCCCCCGGCCTTCGCGGCCAGGGTGATGTCTTTGCTCAAGGCGCTGAAAATTTTTCCGCGCTTTGAGTCAATGACCGCCTTGTGGCGCTTGGTCGTGGCCCATTTGCTATGTCCGGACATGGTGGAAAGATAATTAACGCCGCTTGGCTTTGGGGAGGTCGAGGGGCCTGGCCGGCTCGGCCGGGGCGTCCTTGCGGCGGTTGGTGAGGTATTGCTGGAAGATGGTGAAAACGTTGTTGCATGTCCAATACAGAATCATGCCCGAGGGCATGGTGTAAAAGCCCGCGAGAAAGATGAGCGGCATGAACTGCATCATGGTCTTTTGCGTGTTGTCGGCCGTGGGCGTCGGGGTCAGGCGCATTTGCAGCATCATGGTCGCCGTCATCAGCAGCGGCAGCAGGTTCAGCGAAAAGGCGCCGAAATGCGCGATGGTATCGGGCGCGGCCAGGTCGTGAATCCACAGGAAGGGCTGGTAGCGCATCTCGGAGGCGGTGCGCAGCATGTAATTGAACGCGATGAACACCGGGAAGGTGATGAGCATCGGCAGACAGCCCGCGGCGGGATTCACCTTGTGCTTTTTGTAAAGCTCGAGCACCTCCGTCTGCATTTTTTGCGGGTTGTCCTTGTATTTCTCCCGCAAGGCTTTCATCGGCCCGGACAACTGGCCCATGCGCTTGGCCGAGCGCACTTGAATCGCCGTCAGCGGCCAGGTCACCGTTTTCAGGATGATGGTGAAGGCCAGAATCGTCCACCCCCAGGCCCAGTCGTGAAAGAACGGCGCGATGCCCTTGTGAATGGCAATCAGGATGACGAGCAGAATTTTGCTGAAACCGCCAAACCAGCCGAACTGCATGATCAAATCCTGGCGGTCGCCGAGGCGGTCGAGATCCACATATTTTTTCGGCCCGACGTAATAAGTGAGTTCGAGCTTTTTCGTGTCGCCCGGCGCGAGCGTGCCCAGGCTCAGTTCCAGGTCGCCGGAGATGGTGCTCTGCGTGGTGTCGCCGACGGTGGTGTCGACGCCACGCACATAAAAACCCTGGCCCATGATGTCCTTCGGCATGAGCACGGTGGCGAAGAACTGGTCTTTGACGGACACCCAGTGCAAGTCGGCGGACGGACGGACGGCGTAAACGTCATTTTTTAGCTTTGGCTGCGCGGCCTTGAGGCCGAAAAACATGGCCGGCGTGGGCATGAACTCCGCCACGGTGATGTTAAAATTCGCCGCGCTGCCGTCGTAATAGCCGAAGTCCAGGTAGTTCTTGGTCAGTGAACTGGACTCCGACGTAACGGCGTCCGGCGCCATGCCGGCGTTGACAAAAATGCGCGCCAACGACACCGCCTTCGCGCCGTGGTTGACGATGGTCGTGGTGTGGTGGATGAGAAAAGGCTCCTCATTGCCCGAGCCGAGTGTGTAGGTGCGCGTGATGTCGAGGCCGTCCGGGGTGGTTCCGCGAAAGGTCACGCTTGTCGCAGTGGTGGTGGCTTGATCCAGCGTGTAACGGGCGAGCAAAGGCTGGGGCGGCACGCCGGGGTTGCCGGCCACGGCCACCGCGGATTTGCCGGTCCAGGACCAATACGTGCCCGGCGGCTCAGTTGCATTCACCGGGGCGGGCACGGTCAGCGCCAAGGCGGGCTGCGGCGCTCCGTCGTTGAACAAGACCGGGTCAGTGCCATGGATTTTCGCCGGGAAATTTTTTAAAGCCACGGTTTTGATCGCGCCGCCGTCTTCGGTGAACGTCACTTCAATCTCGTCGTTACGCAGGGGCACAATCGCGGCGGGCGTGGTTGGCGCAGCCACGGCGGCCCGTGGCGTGGCCGCGGCCGGACTCGCGGCAGCGGTGGAAGGCGCACCGTTCGCCGGAGCCGCTCCCTTGGCGGAACCCGACGCCGCCGCCGGCGCGGTTTTGAATAATTCCGGATGGGCCGCCTTGTATTCATCCAACTTCTGCTGCTCGCGCATGGATTGGATGCCGAGAATAATTGCGACCACAATGCAGAGAGCGCCGAAAAGGGTGTATTTTTTATCCATGAACAGTAGGCCGGAATTTAGAAATTAAGGAGAAAATGGATGCTCAACTTTCGACGGGAGGGCGCCACATGCGCCCTGGCACAAAACGGCCCGGTGGCACCGGGTCCAACCCGCCCGCGTGAAAAGGCTGGCACCGCGCCAACCGCCGCGCCGCCAGCCAGCCACCGCGCCCCAAACCGTGCGTGAGCAAAGCCTGCCGCGCATACTCCGAACATCCCGGCTCAAACCGGCAACCCGCGTTTGACCCCATCAGTGATTGCCATGGCGAAAGGAGCACCTGGTAGCCACGCACCATGGCGGCTGCCAGGCGGGCAAGCAGCGAGCAGGGGATTTCACGGGTGGCGGGCATGGCGGGGAAAGGCAACCAGGTTATCAGACCGGGGGCGGATTGCACATTAGAGAAACGCGTTGGTATTGTAATGGGGGGAGAGGAGTCGGTGGCTGTGTGAATAGTCTTAACTCCTGGCTTTCAGCACCTGCTGGACGGCGTGCAGGTAACGTTCGCGGATTTCCGCAAAGGAAAAATCGCCAAAATTCGGGCGCACGACAATCACCACGTCGCAGGACGGCGGCAGGGCCTCCGGATTGCGGCGGAACAACTCGCGCAGCACGCGTTTGGCCCGGTTGCGCCGCACGGCCGGCCCGGCCTTGCGCGAGGCGATAATACCCAGGCGGCGCGGGCCTTCCGTGCGCAAACGCAGGCGCAAGGTGAACGGCCCGGCTTCGGCCCGGCGGCCCACCCGGCGGATTTCATCAAAATCCGCGGCGTGGCGCAACCGTTGGGCCGCGGAAAGGCGTTCGCGCGCGCGCGGATTCGGTCCGGCGTCGCCGAGGGCGGTTGCGGGCGCGGATGGCATGGCGGAGCGGCGCGCGCTAGTCAGCCAGGCGTTTGCGACCGTGACGACGGCGGTTGGCGAGCACTTTGCGGCCCCCGCGGGTCTTGTTGCGCGCGCGGAAACCACAGCGCCGCGCTCGGGCCAGTTTTGACGGACGATAGGTCGGTTGCATAAAAGGAGTCTTTACCCGGGGATTGGCCCCCGCGAAAAGGTGACATAACACCCTAGCGGAGCAGGGGTGTCAAGTTTGGAGGACGCATGACGGCCAGGCCGCCCCCGAGCCGGAAAAAACCGCTTGCGCCCCACGGTGTAATACTTTATCCAACCAACCCAGTGAATTGACGATAATTCATGCAAAAACTGACTTTAGTTCTGGCCCTGACAGTCGTGGCGGCGGTGCCCGCCCGCGCGCAGTTCGTCGTTCCCTCTTTTTACACGGCCACCCCCGGCGGGGTGGGCGGCTTTACCTATTTCGACGACACGGGCAGCCAATTGACTGATGGAGTTTACGGCGTGGATGACTACACCGCCGATTTGGGCCAGGGAAACGCCTATGAATGGGTGGGCTGGACGGATCCCAACCCGACCATCACTTTTGACTTTCCCAGCAGCATCACCGTGCAAAGTGTGCTCATTGACTTCAATCGCAATGAAGGCGCGGGAATCTATTTGCCCGCCAATGTCACCATCGGCGGAACCGTCTTCAACCTTAACGGCGATGAGATCGACTTTGGCACCCGCGGCACTTTGGTTTACAACGGCAGTTGGACCGGCTCCAGCTTGGATGTGGACATGAGCGCGGCGGGACCTTACACCTTCGTGGACGAAGTGAAGTTTGCCACCACCACAGTCCCCGAACCAAGCGTGGCGGCGGCGCTCCTTGGCGCGGCGGCACTCGGTTGGGCAACTTGGCGGCGCAGGGGCGGTCAAGCGTGATTTTGTGATACCTGCTTGCCTCTTGCCGCTAGGTCGGTTAATGTCGCCGCATGGGAGAAGTTCGCGCCAAAGTAATGCTGACCAACGCCATGGATGCCCAGATGGCGCGACAAAAGCTTATTCCGCCAGACCAAGTCCGGCGCTACGAGGCTGATGCGATGGTGGACACCGGCGCGGTAACCATGGTCATTCCGCCGCATGTTTATCACCGGCTGGGCGTCGAATCCGGGCGCGAGCGCGTCGCCGTCCTGGCCGACGGCACCCGCCGCGGAGTTCCGGTGACTTCCGCGCTCGAAATTGAACTACTGGGCCGGGACACCATTGACGAAGCCCTCGTCATGGGCGACGAAGTACTGATCGGCCAAACCATCCTCGAAAAAACCGACCTGCTGGTGGATTGTGTGAGCCGCCAACTCGTGCCCCACCCCGACCATCCCGACCAGCCGATTTTGAAGGTGAAATAAAAATTAGCTGATTCTAGACTAGAAGTTTCGAGCGCCAGAAATGCGTAAATTATTCCAGTGGCTCCCCAGACAGCGTTGGAATCTTGGCAGGCGGGCGCATTTCAAGATGCGGATGATACGCATGTTGGTCTGGACCCCAGTCAAAATAAATTCCAGTGTTTTTATTTTGCAAATCCTTTGCGTGAGGCTCTGAAATATGAAGACGCACAATACAAATTTCTTTTGGTTGGCTGTCTTGAACCTTCTTAGCAAATACACGAAGCAGATAATCCCCAGCAGTAAGGCTAAAATCACTTCCGTCCTCCGGAAGCAAAAAATGATGATTATACGCGACTCCTTCTTGGGGCACAAATATTCCACTGCCACGGTATAAGTGTTTATCACCATAAACCCATATCGAAAAATTCTGCCTAGATTCGCCACGTGAACGTTGATGTAGAGACTTTCGATCGTTTGGCCACGCTTAGAAGTACTGTAAAGCAACGTCCGGAGATAAACCTTTAGTCTCCGCTTCTCCCAGGGTTGCGATCCGCCATCAGGCCCGAAGTAAATAACAGTAGGTTGAGTCATCTTCAACTCACCCTTTCAAAAAAAAGCGACCCAAGCAGTTGTCACTGAAACCGCCAACGCCAAAAGTGACACAATTACAGAAATCCAACTATTCATAATACTGTATTCTTCAATATATGCTTTTGATTTGTGGCAAGCTTAACAAGCCTGATTGACCTCTCAAGATAGTTTCGCCAAGCTCTCCCCTTTTCACTCATGGCGACGAGCACTTCCGAATATGATTTCCGGCGCGTCGAGGCGCGCTGGCAGGCATTCTGGGAACAGAACCGCACCTTCGCCGCGCGCGAGGACGCCGCCGGGCGCGCCCGCCCGAAATACTACGTGCTCGACATGTTCCCCTACCCCTCCGGCGAGGGGCTGCACATCGGCCATCCGGTCTGCTATTTTCCCACGGACATCCTCGCGCGTTTCAAACGCGCCCAGGGCCACAATGTCCTCCACCCCACCGGCTGGGACGCCTTTGGCCTGCCGACGGAGCAATACGCGATCAAAACCGGCACGCACCCCGCCGAGACCACGCGCAAGAACATCGCGCGCTTCCGCGAGCAACTGCGCGCGCTGGGTTTTGTCTACGACCGCGAGCGCGAGGTCAACACCACCGACCCGCGTTACTTCCGCTGGACGCAGTGGATTTTTCTACAACTGTTCAAGCATGGTCTGGCCTATGTGGATGAAAAGCCCGTCTGGTATTGCCCGGCGCTCGGCACCGTGCTGGCGAACGAGGAAGTGCTGAACACCGACGAAGGCCCGCGCTCCGAACGCGGCAGTCACCCGGTCGAACGGCGCAACCTGCGCCAATGGGTGCTCCGCATCACCGCCTACGCGGACAAATTGCTCGCGGGCCTTGAGAAACTCGACTGGCCCGAATCCACCAAGAAACTCCAGGCGAACTGGATTGGCCGCTCAGAAGGCGCGGAGGTGCGCTTCGCCCTGCGCGATTTTCCCGGCGAGGAACTGGTCGTCTTCACCACGCGCCCGGACACGCTGTTTGGCGCGACCTACATGGTCGTCGCGCCAGAACATCCGTTGCTGGCGAAAATCACCGCGCCCGCGCAGCGCGCGGCGGTGGAAAAATACCGGGCCGGCATCGGTCAAAAATCTGACCTGGAGCGCACCGATTTGGCGAAGAGTAAAACGGGCGTCTTCACCGGCGCGTATGCGACTAACCCGGTCAATGGCCGTGCGATACCGATTTGGGCCGCCGATTACGTGCTGATGAGCTACGGCACCGGCGCCATCATGGCTGTGCCCGCCCACGATGAGCGCGACTTTGAATTTGCCCAACAGTTCGGCTTGGAAATCATCCCCGTCATCGCGCCACCGAAAGGGAAAGAAAACACCCCGCTGCCTTTTACTGATGTTGGCCTGATGGCGAATTCCGGGCCGTATGACGGCCTCGAATCCTTCGAAGGCAAACGCCGCATCACCGCCGACCTGGCGCTCAAGAACCAAGCCAAGGCGACGGTGAATTTCAAGCTGCGCGACTGGCTGTTTTCGCGCCAGCGATACTGGGGCGAGCCGTTCCCGATTGTCTGGGTGCGCGCCGCCGATTACGCGAAGCTTGAAAAATATCCGCAAAGCCCCCTGCGCGAATTTCTGCCCGAGACGCTCATCACTTACCAAAAGGACGGCGTGCGCTGGTGCGCGATTCCGCTGCCGTCCTCCGCGCTGCCGCTGCCCTTGCCCGAAATTGCAAACTACCAGCCCAGCGGCACCGGCGAAAGCCCGCTCGCCAAGGCCGACTCCTGGCTGCAGGTGCGCGTCAACCTGGCCACGGGCGAATTTGCTTCCGGCGAAAAATTGGGCAACGACTGGGTCGCGGGCGTGCGCGAAACCAACACCATGCCGCAATGGGCCGGCTCGTGCTGGTATTATCTGCGCTACCTCGACCCGAACGACGACCGCCAACTGCTCGACCCCGCGCGCGAGGCCTACTGGGGTATGCCGGACATTTATATCGGCGGCGCGGAACACGCCGTGCTGCATTTGCTCTATGCGCGCTTCTGGCACATCTTTTTGCATGACATCGGCGCGGTGCACGCGCCCGAGCCGTTCCCCAAACTTTTCCACCAAGGCATGTTGCTCGGCGAAGACGGCCAGAAAATGTCGAAGAGCCGCGGCAACGTCGTCAACCCCGACGACTTCATCGCGGAATACGGTGCGGACGTGCTGCGCATTTACCTGATGTTCCTCGGCCCGGTCGAGGACTCGAAGCCGTGGAACAGCTCCGGCGTCGAGGGCACCGTGCGTTTCCTGAAGCGTCTGTGGCGCGAATTTGTCGGCCCCGACGGCGCGCCCGCCGCCAAACTCGCAACTGAGGGCGAAGATGACACCGACACCGCGCGCCTCGTGCATGAGACCATCAAGAAAGTCACCCACGATTATGAGACGCTGCGCTTCAACACCGCCGTCTCACAACTGATGATTTTGTTGAACCATCTTTCCACGCAGCCGCGCTACACCCTCGCCACGGCGCGCACTTTTGCGCAACTCCTCGCACCGCTCGCGCCGCACCTGGCGGAGGAACTCTGGGAAAAACTCGGCGGCGCGCCCAGCATCGCGGAACAGCCCTGGCCGCACTTCGACCCCGCCAAGCTCGCGCGCGACGTGGTCAAGATTGTCATTCAGGTCAACGGCAAGCTGCGCGGGGACATTGAAGTGCCGGTCGCCCTGGGCGCGGCGGACATCATCGCCCTGGCCAAGGCCCACGAGCGCGTCGTCCCGCATCTGGCCGGCAAAACCATTGTAAAAGAAATTTACGTGCCCGGAAAAATTCTTAATCTGGTGGTGCGATGACGCGGAGCCTTTTCATTCTGACGGCGCTGGCGGCGGCTTCGGCCGGCGCGGGTTCCGCGCCGACGACCGAACCGCGACTCGGCGATTTTTACGCGCAAACCGTGCGCGAGGGCACCACGATTCTGGCGGCCGGCCCCGGTGCCAAAGTCCGCCCGCTGACTCCCGGTGAAAACATTCTGGCCCAGGGACAAATCGTGAACGCGCCGAACGGCCTAGCCGTGATGTTCGTCTTGTCGAACAGCGACGCCCTCTACCTGCCCGCGGGTGGTCGCCTCACCTTGGAAGAATTTACCCAGGACCCGTTTTTTGACACGAGCCGCGACCGCGCGTATGAACCGTCGCGCAGTACCGTGCGCCTGAACCTCGCGCAGGGCGCCCTCGCCGTGTCCGGTCGCCAGCCGGTGCCGACTTCGGCGTTCGTTCTCACGACCCCGCTGGCGAAATTCAGTTTTCATTCGCAATCCTTCGTCGTGCGTGTCGAGGGAGACAGTGTGGCGCTCACTTTGTTCGACGGCACCGTGGATATCACCGTGCCCGAAACCGGTTTCCACGACACCCTGCTGGAGGGGCAAACCGCCACGCTCACCCGCCAAAATTTGCACGCGCCCTACCCGCTGCAACTGGCCACGATCACGACCGTGGACCACGACCGCTATGACGGCTGGCTGGCGGCGGCGAACACCACCAGCATCCGCTACACCTTTTCCAGCGAAGGGAAAAATCTCGTCGCCGCCCAACTCTTGCCCCAGTCCTTCACGCAGCAAATCTCCGTGGACGATCCGCGCTTCCGTTGAAAACTTCCGCCCCCACCACCGCCGCACCCGCCCGCTCGCGGTTTTTGCCGAAAAATTTTGATTCGGCCCGGCCCGTCGCCATCATCGCCGGGCGCGGCCTGTATCCGCAGCTCACCGCGCGCGCGCTCCGCGCGGCCGGTGCGCCGGTGCGGCTCATCGCGTTTCACGACGAAACCGCACCGGAACTGGTCGACTCCTTTCCCGCCGCAGAGCGCGAAATCATCAAAGTCGGCCAAGTCGGCCACATGCTCAAGGCCCTGCGCCGCCTGGAGGCCGGCGCCGCCCTCATGGCCGGGCAAATCCGCCCACGCCGCCTCTTTGACGGCCTGCACCCGGACCTCAAGGCAATTGCCATTCTTGCCTCGCTCAAGGAACGCAACGCCGCGAGCATCTTCGGCGCCATCGCGCAGGAGATTGAGCAGCTGGGCATCCCACTCCTCGATGCCCGCGCCTTCCTCGACCACGAGCTGGCCACGGAAGGTGTGATGACCGGCGGAAAATCCCGCGTGGACGCGGACTCGCTGGAACACGGGGTGCGCCTCGCCCGCAGCGTCGCGCAACTCGACATCGGCCAGAGCGTCGTCGTCAGCGGCGGTACCGTCCTGGCGGTCGAAGCCTTTGAAGGCACCGACAAAATGCTGCGCCGCGCGGGTGAATTCGGCGCGAACGAGCCGCTCTTTGTCAAAACTTCCAAGCCCAAGCAGGATTTCCGTTTCGATGTTCCCGTGTTTGGCCGCGCCACCCTCGAAGTCATGCGCGAGGCGAAAATCCTCGCCGCTGCGCTCGAAGCCGGCGCCACCCTGATCCTCGAAAAAGACGCCGTCCTCGCCGAAGCCAAAGCGGCGAATATTCAGTTGATCGGGTATTAATTAGTCGGCAGCGCCGGCAGCCCATCAAGGCTGGTTTGGTTGTTGTGTGCGCGATACTCGGCCAAGCCCTCGGGGCCTTTGGCGATGGCCCATTCCTCCAGTGTGTCGCGTGGTCCGAGTAAATCATATAGCGGCACGCCGAAACCGCAGGAGGACGAGACTCGCTTAATTGCAATATGGATGATGGCGCGGGTACCGGGGTTGGCCGGGAAGTGAGCGGCCAAATCGGCGTAGTCAGCGTGGCCGGGGGTGACCACTTGGCCCCGCCCGTGCAGGCGCACAATTTTGGGCGGCCCGGCGAAAGCGCAAAACATAATCACGATGCGGCCATTCTCGCCGAGATGCGCGGCGGTTTCGGCTCCGCTACCTGTGTAATCCTGATAGGCGGCCTCCAGTGGACCGAGAATGCGGAAAGCATCGCCGCCCTTGGGCGACAGATTGACATGCCCGCTCTGCGCCAGCGGCGCCGTGGCCACAAAGAAAACATGCTGCCCGGCAATCCAGGCGGCCAGTTCAGGCTCAATACTGGTCAATTGTTTGCCCATGAAGCAGCGGCCGCAGCCGCGTAAAAACAAAATCACGTTGCGTCCTCGAAGCAAGAACCAACCGGAAATTCTGCCTTTTGCGCTAAGGCCCGCGACTACCTGGGGTCAAGGATGGCGCCGGAAGATAGTCTGGTTCGGCGGCGGCGACCCATTGCGGCCAGGCGCGCAATTGGCCGAGGGCCAGCGGGAGCGCTTTCACGTCGTGGTCTTTGAGTAAAATGGTGGCCCAGCCGTCCTGGTCCTTGCCGCCGGAAAACCGCCAGCCCAACGGGGTCATCGCGTCGGCCATGGCGCGGGTGTCGGCCCCGGGTTTAAGTTGGGCGCGCACGCGGTCGGCCAACATATATTTCCAGTCCACCACCTGGTCCGGCTCCTTGATGAGTGAGGATTCCTCGACGCGGATGAACGCCCCGGGGTCGAGGCCCGACACCACGACTGCACGAATGAAACGGCCCGTGGCGGCATCGGCGCCGCCAGTCGTGCGGTTGTCGTCGTGCGACAAGATGAAATCGCCGTCAATCGGCGCGCCGCGAAGCATCCATTGGGCCAGCGCGCCGGGCGTTTCGTGGCGGATGACGCCGGGCGGAGTCGGTTCGGGCGTGTGCGGCAGCCCGCGCATACTGAGATAAATGCCCACCAGCAGGCAGCCAATGCCGAAACCGGTGAAATACGCGCCAAAACGCTGCCGGGTGGTCAGGGACATGCAGCGAATATTTTTCCGCAAATCCGGCCTCGCGCCAATGCCAAATAACGGGGCCGACGCCGCGCAAAACGTTTGGCAAACCACCGGGCCAACTCTACTCTGCGACAATGATCACCTCCACCAGCGCGGTGCGCGTGCGCTATGCCGAGACCGACATGATGGGCTTCACCTATCATGGGAATTACTTCACCTGGTTCGAAGTCGGGCGCGTGCAGATGATGGACGAACTCGGCCTACCCTACCGCGCGCTGGAACAGCGCGGCTACCGCCTGCCCGTGCTGGAGGCGCACGCCAATTTTTTGCGGCCCACGTTTTTTGACGACCGGCTCGAATTGCTCACCATCGTGCGCGAACGCCCCACCGCGCGCCTGCGCATCGACTATGAATTGCGCCGTGCCGGCGAACTCTGCCTGACCGGGCACACCACACATGCCTTCGTGAATACCCAAGGCGAACCCGTCAAACCTCCGGCGGATGTGCTCGATAAAATGCGGGCGGCGTTTGTCGTCGCGCCGCCGTAACTCACTTCGGCGGATAATTCCGCGCTTCGCGCCGGTAAATGCGATCGAGGTGCGCGAGTATGTCTCCGAGCGAACGGCCGTCCGTCATGATGCACGTCCCGGCGCGCTGGTAGAACGGCTCGCGCTCCGCGAGCAATTCGCGGATGCGCGCCGCCGGGTCGGGCACGTTGAGCAGCGGGCGCGAAGGATTCCCACGGGTGCGCTGGAGAATGGTTTCCGGCGAGGCAATCAGGCACACCAGCACACCGCGGGCGCGCAGGGTCTCAATCATCCCCGGCTGCACGATAAGTCCACCGCCCAGCGCCACGACGCAGCCGCGGCCGGGGTGGCCGCGCAGAATAAATTCGCGCTCCATCCGACGGAACTCAGCCTCGCCTTCGTCGGCAAAAATCTGCGCGATGGACTTGCCCGCGCCGCGCGCTATCAGGTCGTCCGAATCAATAAAGCGCAACCCTTTCATCTCCGCCAGCTTGCGGCCGAGCGCGGACTTGCCAGTGCCCATGAAGCCGGCGAGGTAAAGGTTGGGCGGAGGTGCGGGTGAGTCGGGAGGTGGCACGCCGGGAGATTAGGAGGCCGCCGCGCCGCGCGCAAGCCCCGCTCATTTCGGCCCGGGACTTGCTTCGCAGGATGAACAACGCCGCCCGCGGATCGCCCGATTCCGAGTGGACAGAGTTTTGCGTTTGCCCCACTCTACCAGCGTCCCCCCATGTCCTCGCACGCCAAAGACGAATCCGCGACCTCCTTTTCCGGCGTGATGGCGGGTCGGAAAGAAACTTTTCTTGCCCATTACGCGGATGCCTTGCGCGAGTTGCAGGGTAAATTTGCCGCGCGCCCGGGGTTGCTGCCGGCGTGGTCGGCGCTCGAAGGATTTCTGACCACCGAGGGCAAGCGCCTGCGCCCACTGCTGTTTCTTAGCACCCACCGGTTGTTCAGCGCGGAGGACGCCGAGCCTTCTCCGGCCATTTTCCGCGCGGCGTGCGCTCTGGAGTTCTTTCATTCCTTTGCCCTCGCACATGACGACATCATTGACGGCTCGCGCTCCCGCCGCGGCCAGCCCACGCTCCACCGAAGGTTGGCGCACCTCGCCGGCGAACGACGCGGCGAAAATCTGGCGCTTGTGTTGGGCGACATTTTATTTGGCTTCGCCGTCGAGAATTTCCTGCTGCCGGGCCTTAATCCCCGGCGCGGCGCCGCGGCTTTGCGCTATTTTTCCACCATTGCCCAGGACACTGGCTTGGGCGAGGCTCTCGAGCTCGCGCTGCTGGGCCGCCCGCTCGAAAAGGTGACGGAGGAAGACATCCGCCAGACGTATTTCCTAAAAACCACGCGCTACACCTTTGAGGCGCCGCTGGTGCTGGCCGCCATTTTCGCCGGCGCGCCGGAACCCGTGCTGCTGAGTCTGCATGATTTTGCGCGCCCGCTGGGCTTCGCCTTCCAAATCGAAAACGACCTGCACGAAATCGGCCCCCGCCTCGGCCAAACTTCGGACCCGGCCGACGATGTGCGCGAGGGCGTGAAGACACTTTTCCTAAAACGCTACCACGATGCCTTACCGAGCGCGGAGGCCGCCGCGTTGCGCACCGAGCTGGCGCAGGGCCATCCCTCCGCCGTCTGGTCCCGCGTCCGGAAAGACACTCTCGCTGCAAAAATCGTGGCGGATTTGCGACAGGAAACGGCGGTGAATTTTCAAGCGGCGCGCCAAGTGTTGATGGCTGCGCCCCTGCGGCCCAAACAACGCGCGGGGCTGCAAGCGCTGGCCGCCTTCATCCAGCGGCAAACCCGCCATTCCGAAGCCCCACCCAACGCCGCCACGGCGTGAACGCTAGGGCACGAGATGCTTTGCCGGGAGCAATTGATTCCCGCCCCGCGCGCAGACGGCGTAGGTAAAGCCCGACTTGATGCTGAACGCGCCGAATTCCCCTTTTTTGTTGAGCGCTATGAAACCCACCTGGAAAGTTTGGTAATCCGTTTGCCGGGCGGCGATTCGCCGGACGGCTTCGCGGCAGGCGTCCATGGGACTCAGGCCATGGCGCATGGCCTCGACGATGACCAGGGAGCCGGCGATTTTCATCACCGCCTCGCCGTGGCCCGTCGCCACCGCGCCGCCCACCTCGTTGTCCACAAACAAGCCCGCGCCAACAATCGGCGAGTCGCCCACGCGTCCAGGATACTTCCACGCCGTGCCACTGGTCGTGCAGGCGCCGGCGATGTTCCCGCGGTGATCCATCGCCAGCAGACCGATCGTGTCGTGGTTGTGGGCGTCGATTTTTTCGGATGCGCCGCGATTTTCTTTTTTCCATTTTTTCCACGCCGCCCGGGCGGCCGGCGTGAGCAGATTTTCCCGCTTGAAGCCCTGCGCCTTTGCGAATTGCTCGGCACCGACGCCGACCAGCATCACATGCGGAGTTTTTTCCATCACCCGCCGCGCGACGGAGATGGGATTTTTAAAGTGCCGCAGACATGCCACCGCGCCGCAATTTCCCAACTCATCCATGATGCAGGCATCCAGCGTGACCACCCCCGCCCGGTCGGGCAGGCCACCGTAGCCGACATTATTCACCGTTGGGTCCAATTCCGCGACCCGCGCCCCCGCCTCGACCGCATCAAGCGCGCGCCCTTCGGCAGCCAGGATTTTCCACGCCGCCTCGTTGGCTGGCAACCCGTGCGGCCAGGTGGAAATAACCACCGGATTCCGGCTGCGCGCAGATGCCCGCCGGCCAATTTTTGGGCTGCGTCCGGCGCCGCCGGCCTTTGCGCGAAATTTCATGCCCCGATGCTATGCGCCGCCTCCCGACTGCCAACCCCGAAAACAAAAATCTCCCGCCGAAACCCGCCCGGCCACCTGTGCGCTTGCGGTCAGGCCGGTTCGCGCCGATAATGCGGCCATGAAGAACGACGTCGAGGAAGTGACCATCCGGGGGGTGATGCCCACCTCGAACGGCTGCGCCATTTTTCTGGGCGGCAAACAAAAGACTTTCGTCATCTATGTCGACCAGTCCATTGGCAATGCGATTCAGATGACGATCAACGACGTGAAAAAAGACCGGCCGCTGACCCACGACCTCATCGGACACATCTTCAGCGCGCTGGGCGTCCAGGTCGAACGCGTCATCATCAACGACGTGGATGCGGGGACGTTTTTCGCGCGCATCATTTTGCAGATGCAAAACGAATTGGGCAAAAAAGTCATCGAGGTGGACGCACGGCCCAGCGATTCGATGGTGCTGGCGCTCCAGGCCAAAAAGCCCATCTACGCCGCCCGCAAGGTCCTCGACACCGTCGAGGACATGACGGAAATCCTCGAGCGGATTTTGAAGCAGGAAAATTAATTCTCGTGCCTTCCCCGGCTCCAGCCTCCCTGCGCCCGCTCCCGCCCTTGCTCGAGCCGGGCCTGCCGCCCACCGCCCTCGCGCCGATGCAGGACGTGACCACCCTGCCCTTCATGCGCGCCGTGGCGCGGCGGGGCGCGCCGGACTGGTTTTTCACGGAATACTTTCGTGTGCACGAGACTTCGCGATTGGAGCCATACATTTTATCGAGCGTCACGGAAAATGACACCGGCCGACCCGTCTTCGCGCAACTCATCGGCGAGAGCCTGCCCGACCTCGCCCGCACCGCGCGCGAGCTGGCGAAACACCCCGTCGCGGGCATCGACTTGAACCTCGGCTGCCCGGCGCCAAAAGTTTACCGGAAAAATGTCGGCGGCGGCTTGCTGCGCGACCCGGCGCGGGTGGACGAAATCCTCGCCCTGCTGCGCGCGGAATGCCCCGGCCGTTTCACCGTCAAGATGCGCATCGGGTTTGAGACGACGGACTTTTTCGACCAACTGCTCGACAGCGTCAACCGCCACGGCGTGGATTTGCTCAGTGTGCACGGGCGGACGGTGAAGGAAATGTATCGCGCCGAAGTGCACTACGACTGGATCGCCCACGCGGTGCGGCGCGCGCGCTGCCCCGTGCTGGCCAACGGCAACGTCACCTCCGCCGCGAAGGCGCGCCGCGTGCTGGCCGAAACCGGCGCGGCGGGCCTGATGATCGGGCGCTCGGCCATTCGCAATCCGTGGATTTTCCGGCAAATTCGAGAAACCTGCTCCGGGCGGCCAGTCTTCCAACCCACTTTGGGCGATGTGCGCGGTTACATCGATGATTTGCGCCTGTCCACCGCCGCCGCTGACATCCCCGACCGGGTGCAGGGCAGCCGCCTGAAAAAGTTTTTGAATTTTGTCGGCCAGTCCGTGGACCCCGAGGGGAAATTCCTTTACGAGATGCGCCGCGCCGAAGGTTTGGGTGCATTGATGGAAGTGTGCGACCGTCACCTCGTGGACAATGGCCGCTCCCAGGAACCGTATCCCGAGGAACCCCACCCCGGCCTCGTCGCTCGTCCGAACCGCGAGGAAGCCATCGAAACCGAACCGGTGGCCTGCGGATTGTTTGAATAAACTACGTCGCCTGATTTTTGCCAAAAGCAAAGCCGGCAAATCAATTTGCCGGCTTGGGCTTTGGCCGATTAATCAGCCCGAAAATCACGGCCGAAGCCTGGTGATTTACGGCGTCAACTTGATGGGCGGCACGGCCGTCGCGGTCGAGGACGGGGCGGCCATCGCGGGCGTGGTCGTCAGCGTCGGGACGGAAGTCGGGGCGATCTGCGCGGTGCCGGTGGCTTTGAGGCTGTCCACGCAGGATTTAATCTTGTCGCCATACTGGCCCCACATTTCGTCGGGCGCCATGCCGGTGGCGATGAAAATACGCTTGGCCGAGCCGACCACATGGGCATACCAGTGCATCCCCGCGCCATTCACGACGCCAACGTATTCGAGCGTCCATTCCGTGTTATCCTTGTTGGTGTTGTCATGCTGGATGGTCAAGCCGCGCATCTGCAAATCGAGCCGTTCCTTGGTCTCGTATTGGGTCATGTCCTGCGTGCCGGGCCAGACGATGACGTTGACGGCCGGGGCCGCGCCCTGGTTTTTGTTCGAGGGCATCGGCAGGATGGGCCAGCTCATCTGGAGAGCCTGGAGCACGGGGCCGTCGGTCGGCATCTCAAAGGGGTTGATGCTGAAACCGTAAACCGGGAAAGTGACGGGGGCCGGGCTGGTGGGCGCGGACGCGGGGGTCGCGGCATAAATCGCCGTCAAAATCGTCAAACCGGAGAGATAGATTAATTTGTTACGCATGAGTCGGGGGGTTGGGTTAAGGCCACAGGAAGAGCGATCTGTGACAAGGGGCAAATCTGCCAAGTTCCCTCGCCACACGCAAGCTTGGATTAAGCCCGCGGACGCGTCGGTGGGATGCCCAACGGACATCCGCCAAGTGCCCACTCGCCACCGCCCCAACTAGAGCTTGCCATCCACCCAGCGCTCGATTTTGCGCAGCGTCCATTCCTCGACCGAACCCTCGATTTCGGTGCGGACGGCGTCGCCGACCTTCTTGCCCATCAGATTCTGGCCAAGTGGAGTTTTGTAGGACAGCACATCCTTTTCCGGATTGCTGTCCCACGCCCCGAGCAGGGCATAGCGGTGGGTGCGATTCGAGCCTTTGTTGAATAATTCCACAATGACGCCGACGCCGACAAAGTCCGCGGTCGCCTCGCTGAAATCAGTCACGCGGGCGCGGGACATCTCGGTTTCGAGGAGGGACTTGCGGGCCAGGAGCGTGTCCTGCTCCTGCCGGGCCATCTTATACTCGGCGTTTTCACGCAAGTCGCCCAGTTCGCGCGCAGTCTGGATGGCGATCTTGTTCTCCGGGATGAGCACCTGCACCAAATTCTCGTATTCCTTCTTGCGGGTCTCGATCGATTCCTGCGAGACAAAGAGTGATTCCGCCTGGCGGCTCGTCGTGTCGCCGCCCACCAGCGTCTGAATTTTCGGGAACAGACGGATGAAGCGCGCAATCAGGGACTTCTTGGTCAGGTCTTCGAAGCCTTGGTTGAGCAGCAAAGTCTGCGCGAGGTCGCGGGCAGTCTCGTCATTGGCGTCGGCGAGCAAGTCGGCGATGAGGTCGGGGTCGTCGCTCAGGGCGTCGGCGAGCACGATGCGGCGGTTGCCGGTGCTTTGCAGGGCTTCGCTATCAATCGCGTAAAAGATGGCGGCCAGCAGGCGCGAGGTGACCAGACCGTCGACGAGCTTGGCGAATTTGCGCGAGTGGCGGTTGCGGATGATCCAGAGCAGAACGGAAGTCTTCAGCGTTTGCTCGTTGAGCCAGCGGCGGAAACACTCGGCCACCTGGTCGGTACAGCCTTTGTCCACGAGGAAGGAAATACATTCGGCGGTGAACTTGCCCGAACTGTTGCGCAGCAGGTTGATGATGACATCGCGCCAACTGTCGGGATACACGCGCGTGATGACATCGAGGAAACGGCGCTGAAAATTCGCGGGCAATTGCTCGGCGAGTTGCGACAAGTCGGGGCAGCCGAGGATGATGGAAGTCGAAGTCGGGTCGAGCTTGTCCACCTCGGCGTGGAGGTGGCGGGCCAGGTCGTTGCGCACCCAGACGCCGTGCAGGCGGTCGGCGGTGGTGAGCTGGCGGGCGTCGCGGATGGTGGCCGTGAGGTCGTCAAAAATCCGTGGGAGGTCTTTTTCGATTTCCTCGACGCTGCCGGAGAAGGAGTAAAGTTTTTCCGCGAGCAGGATTTTCTTCTTGGGTTGCTTGGTGACGTAAAATTCCTCGAGGATTTCCTGTTCCGGCTTGAGCGGCTCCTCCCGGAGCACGAACGGCTCGCTCTTGCGCGAGGGGACGGAGACGCGGGAGTCCTTGGCCAGATGTTTCTTCGCGCCGGACCACCATTTCTTGAAGCGTTCGCCGAGCAGGCGCGCGAGCAGGTTCTCCAGCTCGATGCTGCTCATGGTGCGGTCGGGTGCGTGGTGGAGGATTTCCACGACGAGGTCGGCCGGGCGTTTTTTCAGCATCTCATCAATCGCGCCGGGGTCGTTGCGGTGGCGCACCAAAATGTTGGTCTCCGGCAGCATTTCCAGCCGCTCGACGCAGAAGGCCGGGTCCATCGGGTGCGAGGTCTTGTCCCCGTCAAAATCGATGATCAGCTTGCCCGAGGCCACGTCGTATTCGCGGATTTTGCCAAAGCCCCACGCCCGGTGCAGGCAAAAGGCCCCCGGTTGCATGGCTTCAAGTTTGGCCCGCGACTTCGCGAGCTTCGGGTTTTTCTCGATGATGAGATCAATCGCCTCTTTTTTCATGAAAATATTGGGAAAGATGCCGGGCCGGCGGGCGGCAGGGTTCGGTTGAGGAAAGAAAAATTTCACGCGCCAGGCATGTGCCCTGTCGCAGGGCGCCCGTCTGGCGTGTGAAAAGGTGAAGAGAGTGGTGGTTGACGAACGGCCCGGTGATTAGACCGAGGCTGGTAACTGCGTCCGCCAAGTTTCAATTTCTCCATTCAGAAGCAGTTGTCAATTCCCAATTTCGGTTCAAACTGGCTCACCGTGCCCGATTTCTCCTCAGTAAAAGCGCCCACCCCGCCCAAGGGGCGCGCCGTTGTCATCGGCAGCGGCTTTGGCGGGCTGGCGGCGGCCATCCGCACCCAGGCCAAGGGCTACGCGGTCACCTTGCTGGAAATGCGCGACGCGCCGGGCGGGCGGGCGTACGTCTATCATGACCAAGGATTCACCTACGATGCCGGCCCGACCATCATCACCGTGCCTTTTGTCCTGGATGAACTGGCCGCCGTGGCGGGGAAAAAACTGGCCGATTACGTGCGCCTGGTGCCGTGCGACCCGTTTTACCGAATTTATTTTCCCGACGGGCGCGTGTTCAACTACCGCGGTGAACAGGCGGCGCTGGAGGCTGAGATCGCCAAGTTCAACCCGGACGACGTGGCGGGCTACCGCCAATTTCTCGACTATTCGCGGCGCGTCTTTGACCGGGCCTTCACCGACCTCGCCGCGCATTCCTTCGACAATTTTTGGGAGATGGTGAAAGTCGCGCCGGACCTGTTGCGGCTGCGTGCGGACCAGGCGGTGTTCCAGCGCGTGTCGCAATATATCCGCGACCCCGCGCTGCGGCAGGTCTTCAGCTTCGAGCCGCTGCTCATCGGCGGCAACCCGCTGCGTTCGTCCTCCATATACTCGATGATTCATTTCCTCGAAAAAAACTGGGGCGTGCATTTTGCGATGGGCGGCACGGGCGCGCTGGTGCGCGGGCTGGTGAAGATGTTCGAGGACATCGGCGGCGTGCTCCATTGCAACGCCCGGGCGAGTGAAATCGTCGTCGAGCAAGGCCGCGCGCGCGGCGTGCGCCTCGCGGACGGACGGTTCTTCCCCGCCGACGTGGTCATCAGCAACGGCGATGTCGCGAACACCTACCGCAAGCTCGTCGCCCCGGAACACCGCCGCAAGTGGACGAATCCGCGGCTGGAAAAAATGCGCTATGCCATGTCGCTCTTCGTCATCTATTTCGGCACCAACCGCACCTACCCGCATTTGCCGCACCACTCCATCATTCTCGGGCCGCGTTACGAAGAACTCCTCGGCGACATCTTCGACCGCAAAATCGTCGCGGAGGATTTTTCTTTATATCTGCACGCGCCCACGCGCACCGACGCGTCGCTCGCGCCGCCGGGCGGCGAATGTTTCTACGTGCTCAGCCCCGTGCCGCACCTCGGCGGCGGGCAGGACTGGGAAAAAATCAAGGACGCCTACGCCGACCGCATCCTCGCGTCGCTCGAAAAGGAGCACCTGGTGCCCGATTTGCGGAAACATCTGGTTTCGAAACTTATTTTCACGCCGCTGGATTTTCAGGATCGGTTGGACGCCTACCTCGGCAGTGCGTTTCAATTCGAGCCGATCCTCACGCAAAGCGCGTGGTTCCGCCCACACAACAAGAGCGAGGATGTGGAGGGGCTGTATTTTGTCGGCGCGGGCACCCACCCCGGCGCCGGGCTGCCGGGCGTGATTTGCAGCGCCAAGGTGCTGGACAAGTGGATTTACTAGGCGCGTTTTTGGGGTTGAACAAAATCAGGGATTTTCCACACTGGTCGCACGGCAATGGATTCTGCCGGTCCCGCTCGGCGGGACAAACCGCCTTGGTTTTACGCCGGGGCTGATGACTCCTGCCAACTCAACCTGGGAGTCATCATGCTTATCTACCTTTATGTGGCGCTGGGCGGCGCGCTCGGCACGGTGGGCCGGTATGCGCTGGGCGATTTGATCGTGCGCTTTTCCGGCATCCCGGCGGAGACTTTTCCCTGGGGCACGTTTCTGATCAACGTCACCGGCTCGTTCATCATCGGCTTTTTTGCCACGTTGACCCTGCCGCCGGACGGGCGTTGGGTCGTCGGGACGGAGGGGCGACAATTTTTCATGACGGGCATTTGCGGCGGCTACACCACGTTTTCGGCGTTCAGCCTGCAATCGCTCAACCTGGCCCGTGACGGCGAATGGCTGCGTTGCGGCGGCTACATCCTCGGCTCGGTCACACTATGCCTTGTGGCGGTGTGGCTCGGCCATGTCATGGCGACGGCCATCAACCTCAAAAAGGGCTCCTAACCATGAACCTCCCCGAAGCCTGCCTTTCCCTCCGCATTTTTATCGGCGAATCGGACCGCCACCAAGGCCATCCGCTGTATGAAGCCATTGTGCTCAAAGCCCGCGAAACCGGCCTGGCCGGCGCGACCGTCCTGCGCAGCCCGATGGGTTACGGCGCGACCAGCCGGCTGCACACGGCCAAAATCCTCCGGCTCTCGGAAGACCTGCCCATCGTGATCGAAATCGTGGACACCCGGGAGAAAATTGACGCCTTTCTCCCGCTGTTGGAATCCATGATGACCGGCGGGCTGGTCACGCTGGAGCCGGTGCAAGTGCTGCATTACCGCCACGAACAAAAGAAATAATCCGCGTATCCCCGTCCATTTCCCATGTCCCGCATTGCCCAAGCCTTTGCCCGTGCCCGCGCGGAAAAACGCGCCGCCTTCGTGGCCTATTTGTGCGCCGGCGACCCGGATGCCGCGACCTCGCGGGCCGCGTGCCGCGCCTTGTTGCTGGGCGGCGTGGATGTGCTCGAACTTGGCCTGCCGTTCACCGACCCGCTGGCGGATGGCCTCACCAACCAGCTCGCCGCCCAACGCGCGCTGGAAAACGGCGCCACGCCGGAGACGGTCTTCCAACTCGTGCGCGACCTACGCGCGGAATTTTTCGCGACGCCCATCGTGTTCTACGCTTACTACAACATGATCTACGTGCCGGGCGTGGAGAATTTCTGCCGGCGCGCCGCCGCCGCGGGGGTGGACGGTCTGCTCGCGTTGGACTGCCCGCCAGAGGAAGCGACTGAATTACTGGCTGCTTCACAGAAGCACAAATTGGACAATATTTTCATCGTCGCACCCACCACCCCGCCCGACCGCATCTCGCGCATCGCCGCCGCCGCCAGTGGATTCATTTATTACGTCTCGCTCGAAGGCGTGACGGGCGAGCGCGCCGAACTGCCCGCGAGCATCCCGGCGGCCGTGCGGGAAATTCGCCGGCATACCCAACTGCCCGTGGTCGTCGGTTTTGGAATCTCGAAGGCGGTGCATGTGCGGCAAATTGGAAAGGTGGCGGACGGTGTCGTCGTCGGCAGCGCCCTGGTCAACACGATTGCCGCCAATCTAAAAAATAGGAAAAAAATTCCTGCGGCGCTCGGCGCAAAATTGTCCGAACTGCGAGCCGGTCTGGCGCTCGCCTAGGGGTTAGGGGTTGAAATGAAAAGTTCCCAACTGCGCTAAAATTTTTATCGATTTGCAAGCCGCCCGGCTCGGCCCCGCGCCGGAAATTGACGACCGAATCGAAAAGTAAAACGGCTTGTTTCCGAGGCTGGATTTCGCGCTGGAGAGCGTTTACGATGGCCTCCGCATGTTGTCCTTCCGGCCATTGGCGGCGCAGTTTCTGGGCGTGGCGGCCGCGGCCTTTCTTTTAATTGCGCCCGACCTGCGCGCCCACGACACCCTGTCCTTCGACCCCAATGCCAAGCCGGAGTTTGCCATGAACGCGAATTCGGTGATTGGCGCGCCCGCTGCGCCGGCGCTCATCCACGGCCTGGTCAGTGCGCGTCTGCGCCCGGATAATTTGGAAATCGACCTCACCGTCGCCGATGGCGCGGCGTATAAACTGCTCGACCCCGATCCCTACCAGCCATCCATTATTGCCGGTGCGTCCTCGTTAACCGGCTCGGAAAATTTCTCGTCCGCGCCGTCAGTGGCCGATCCGCATTTTGAGCAGGATAAACCGCCGCTCACCCGGCGCGCCGAATCACTTTTCATCGTTACCAGCAACGGCGCCAAACTCACGCCGCTCGCCACGGCGGTACGATTGACCGAGACCCACGACGTTGTCTTTCACTTGACCTATCCGCACCCTCAACCCGGCTCGCTGCATCTCGCGTTGACCTACTTCAATCAAGTGCCCGAGGGGCAAAAAGTTTTGCTGACGGTGCTCAACGCCGCCGATAAAACCATCGCCTCCGCCAGCGTCGGCGCCACCGCCCCCTATCTGGACGTGGACCTGCCCGGGCCGCTTGCCGCGACCTTGCCTTCGACGACTCCACTCGCGGGCAAAAGTGGAAACTTCCCGCTGATTTTGATGGGCGTCGGCGCCGGCCTGGCCGCCCTGTTTTGGGGCCTCAAATTTATTCGCCGTCCCGCGCGCAGTTAAATTACAATCGTTTTACCCCCCACCCCATGAAATGGTATCGCGAACCCTTGGTGCATTTTCTCCTCTTCGGGGCGGCGTTGTTCGGCGCCTTTGCCATCTGGGGCGGCCCGGCGGTGCCCGCGGCCGGCCAGTATCACATCGTCGTCACCCCCACCATGGTGCAGAACCTCGTCCTCAGCTTTCGCAACTCGACCCAGCGCGCACCCACCGACCAGGAGCTCGACGCGCAAATCGCCGACTACGTCCGCGAGGAAATCCTCAACCGCGAGGCCCGCGCCCTCAACCTCGACCAGGATGATCCGGTGATCCGCCGCGAATTGCGCGGAAAAATGGATTTCATGTTGCAGGACAATGCGGCCATCCCGCCGCCGACCGATGCGCAATTGAACACCTTCCTGCAAAAAAATGCCGCCGCCTACCGCCGGCCCGACGGCAGGCTGCCCGCGCTGGCCGACGTGCGCGACCAAGTTGCCGCCGCCTGGCAATACGAGCAGCGGTTGGAAGCCGCCAACACCGCCTATGATAAACTTCGCGCCCGTTACGTAGTGGACGTGCAAAAAACCCCCGGCACGGTCGCCCCTGCCACCACCGCCCCTGCAAAATGACGCGCCGCATCTACCAGACGTGGTTTGCCCTCTTGCTTGCGCTGGTTTTCACGCCCGCGGCTCACGCGCATGAAATTCGACCCGCCTATCTGGAATTTCGCGAAACCGCGCCCGACACCTACGCCGTGCTGTGGAAAGTGCCGTTGGTCAACAACGCGCCCAACGGATTCAGCCCACTCCTGCCACCCGAGGCAAATATCACCTCCGCCATCGCACGCGAAACCACCAACAGCACCTATTACGAACGCTACACCCTCACAATTTCCGGCGGTTTGACCGGGAAAACGTTGACCCTCACCGGCCCGGCTTCCGCGCTTGCCGATGTGCTCGTGCGGATTGTGCGCGTCAACGGCTCGGTTCAGTTTTTGCGTCTCAACCCGGCCACGCCCCTGGCGGTCGTCGAAGCCGCGCCGGGCGCCTGGAGTGCGGCGGCGACCTTTTTGCGCCTGGGCGTCGAGCACATTTTGCTCGGCGTGGACCATCTGCTTTTCGTCCTCGGGCTGCTGCTGATTGTGCATGACCGTTGGATGCTGCTCAAAACCATCACCGCCTTCACGGTGGCACACAGCATCACGCTGGCCGTGGCGACGCTGGGCTACGCCAGCGCGCCGCTCCCGCCGCTCAACGCCGCCATCGCGCTTTCGATTTTATTTCTCGGCCCGGAAATCGTCCGCGTGCAGCGCGGGCAAACCAGCCTCACCATCCGGCGACCCTGGCTGGTGGCGTTCGCCTTCGGATTGCTGCACGGCTTCGGCTTCGCCAGCGGATTGACCAGCCTCGGCCTCAGCCACGCGGAAATTCCCTGGGCGTTGCTGTCATTCAATGTCGGCGTTGAACTGGGCCAGTTGTTTTTTGTCGTCATCATTCTCCTGCTGGAGCGTTCATTTAGAGTGCTGGCCATGCAGTGGCCGCGCTGGGCGCAAGCGCTGCCGTCCTACACCGTCGGCGGGCTGGGTGCCTACTGGACAATCCAGCGCGTTTGGGTTATGGTGGCGACGTTGCGTTAAACACTTAATGCCTCACACTCATGAAAATGAATGCCCTGCGACCCGGCCGCAATTTCGCGGGATGGTTTTGGATTTTGACCTTCCTGCTGCTCTGCAGCTCGACCCCCGTCAACGCACACATTTTGAGCGGCGAGCCCGTCAGTTTCAAAAGCGGCTTCCTCCACCCATGGTCGGGCTGGGACCATATTATCGCGATGGTGGCCGTGGGCATCTGGGGCGCGCAGTTGGGCGCGCCAGCCATCTGGGTGCTGCCGGTGGTGTTTCCGATGATCATGGCCTTCGGTGGTTTCCTCGGCCTGATCCGTGTGCCCCTGCCCGGCGGCGAGCACTTTGTCGAATTCGGCATCGCGCTCTCGGGCGTGCTGCTCGGGGCGTTTGTGCTCGGCGAAGCGCGCCCGAAATTGTGGATGGCGGCGGCGACGGTCGGCCTCTTCGGCCTGTGCCACGGCTACGCGCACGGCTTCGAGCTGCCGGCGGGCGAGAGCGGCCTCTATTATAGCTGCGGCTTTGTCGTCGCCACCGGCACGCTCCACCTGCTCGGCATCACCATCGGCCTCGTCCACCGCTGGCCGCAAGGCCGCGTGGCGCTGCGCGTGTGCGGCGCGGTCATCATGCTGGGCGGTCTCTATTTTCTCTACCAAGCCTTTCAGCCGGAAGCGGACGAACCCGCGGCGCCCGCCACCAAGGCCGCCGCCCTGATATTATCAAATGATATTGTGTCGTAAATGCTTGCCGGCCCTGGCCTTGGTGGCGCTCGTCCTCGCGTGGCCCGCCCGGGCCGACGCGCATTTGGTGACGACCGGCCTCGGCCCGGTTTACGATGGCATTGGGCACTGGGCGTCCACGCCGGAGGACGTCATCCCCGCTGTCGCGCTGGCGATCCTCGCCGGGCTGCGCGGAGCGCTGGCAAGTCGGCGGCTGATGTTTGTGGTGCCCGTCGCCTGGCTGCTCGGCGGACTGGTCGGGATGCTCCTCGCCGCGACGCCCGAGCTATCGCGCCCCGTCTTGTCCGGAATTATTTCGGCGACTTTCCTCGCGCCCGGCCTGCTCGCGCTCTCGGATTTGGCTGTTCCCCCGTTCGCCGTGGCGACCCTCGCGGCGCTGGTCGGCGTGGTGCACGGCTTTCTCGACGCTGGCGGCCTGCGCGCTGAAGGAGCGACGACGACGGTCGGCATTTTGCAATTTTTCGGGATGACCGCCGTGCTCTTTGTGCTGATGACCCTCGTGGCCGCCTGGGTGGTGTCGCTGCGCCAGCCTTGGATGCGCATCGCCGCGCGCGTCGCCGGAAGTTGGATTGCCGCCGCCGGGCTGCTCCTGCTCGGCTGGTCGCTGCGCGGCGTGGGCTGATGACTGCCCGCCGAGGCCCGCACCTTCGCACTTGCCACCCCGTCCGTGGTGGGTTAAGAAAAACCCTCCATTCGACCGCGGGCGTAGTATAGAGGTAATACGTGAGCTTCCCAAGCTTGAATCGAGGGTTCGATTCCCTCCGCCCGCACCAGTTTTGCAAGAGTCTTAATCGGTATATGAAAGCATATAAGGAATATGCCTTCGCTGAATGATCTTACTAATACGGATATTCATTGTGTTGTATTGTGGCAGAGGCGGGGCGGCCCTGCTGGCCGCCCTCCGCCGCCCTCCGCCGCCACCGCGCTAACCGCGCTAACCGCGTTCGAGCCCGGTGAAGAGCCCATCCGCGTCTACGCCGCCCGCTTGAGCGGTTTGGTTTTCCTGGCCGGCATGGAGCAATTTTCCGCCGTGGAATCCAGCGCGTCATTGTTGCATTTGGATTTGGCCAGTTCAATCAAGGCTTCGTTCGCGGCCTTTTCCTCGCCGAGAATTTCATTGAGGAGCGTGGCGGCCGGTTTGTTGCCCAATAAGGAGGCCCATTCGCGCAGACAGCCATACGAAGCGATCTCGTAGTGCTCAATTTTTTGCGCGACGGAGACGATGCCCGCGTTGAGCACGGGCCAGCCCTTGTTGTCGGCCATCACTTCGGCGCCCTCGACCAGCAGCCCAATCGTGGCTTCGCATTTGTTCAGGCTGGGCTTTTCGCCGAATAATTTGAAGACCTTTTCCAGCTTCTGCACCTGGCGTTCGGTCTCCATCAAGTGCGACTCGATCAGCGTCTGCAAACGCGTGCAAGTCGCGGCTTTGATCATTTTGGGCATGGCGATGACGAGGCGTTTTTCGGAATCGTAGCGATCCGCCAGCTCGTCGAGGAATAGATTTTTGAGATTTCTCATGGGTTTTGGATTTTTAAGTTTTTTTATGTGGGTGAAATTGACTAACAGCCGCAAGCAGAGGCGGAGGCGTCCTCGACGGCCTTTTGCACCACCTCGAGAGTTTGGCCCGTGCGCTTCTGGATCCGGCCATACAGCTCGTCGTGTTGGCCTTCGAAATATTCGAGGTCGTTGTCGGTGAGGTTGCCCCATTTTTCCTTGAGCTTGCCCTTGGTGATGTTCCAGTCGCCCTTTATGGTAAGTGTATTCATAATATTGTTTGGTTTATTGATTAGTTGGCCGCCCCAGGGATGGGGAGGATTTCCCGCAGTGTTCCGCGTGGTGCGATACTACGGCATCCCGGGACGCTTCGCCATGAGGTCTAACCCTACTGCCGATATTATTTCGGCTCCATAACTTGGCCGGCTGGAAATCCATGGATGGTCATGGCGCACCCCCGGCTCCGACGGGTGGCCCACGAAATGTGATTATCGGCCAATATTTTGAAGAAAAACCCGCTGGGCGGGGTTCAACCGTGCAAGGGGTGTTATTGCCTCTCCACCGTCCCGTCCCCAGTCCCGCACTCAAGCTCGACAAAAGGCCAATAATCTGGCATTTTAGCAAATCCCTCTTGTCAACCCGCCTGCCTCACTTCTAAGCTGGCGTTTAACTTATTTTTCTATGTCTCGAACCGGCAAACCCCACCCGGCGACCAAAGCATCGGTTCGTTTTTATCGACGGCCCATTTGGCGCCTCAGCGCGGCCCTGACCATCCTTGGGGCCAGCGTGCTGGCCTGTTCCATGCCCCAGAGCAATTCGGCCTCGTCCGGGTCGTCGAACGCCGTCGCCGGGCCGGCCAATGGCGTGGCCCCGACTTATGCGGAGTTCCAGAAGAGCGTGCAGCCGTTTTTTTCCTCCCATTGCTATGCCTGCCACGGCCCGGATGACTCCGAGGCCGGCGTGCGCCTCGACATCTTCACCAGCGATGACGCGCTGGCCAAAAACGTCTCCACGCTCGAAAAAGCGGAAAAAATGCTGGCCTCCCGGAAGATGCCGCCCAAGGACGAAGTGCGGCCCAGCGAAGATGAATACCATGCCACCACCGGGTGGATCGACGCCTACACCAACAAATTTTACCTCAGCGGGCCGATTGACCCGGGCCGCGTGACCATGCACCGCCTCAACCGCGCGGAATACAACAACACCATCCGCGATTTGCTGTCGGTCGACTACAATCCGGCCGACGCCTTCCCGGTGGATGACGCCGGCTTCGGCTTCGACAACAACAGCGACGTGCTTTCCATCGCCCCGGTTTTGCTCGAAAAATACATCACGGCCGCCTCGCTGTCGCTTAAGAAGGCGCTCTTTGCGGAGCCGGTGCTGCCCCCGCCCATCAAACAGTTCGACGGCGCGACGGCGGAAGGCGATTTCCCGAAATCCGACCCCAAGGCGGTCGTGGTCGGTCGCGGCGGCAGTGGCGGGCGCGCCCCGCCCAACCCGATTGGCCGCGTTTTCGAATATTACGGCAATGTCTATGTCGACTATGATTTCCCGGTCGATGGCGATTACATCTTCAGTTTCCGCGGCTACGGCACCCAAGGCTCGGATGGCCCGGCCAAAGTCGGCTTCTATGTCGACAAGGATCAAGTGGGGAAAGACTTCACCGTCAACACCACCATCGACAATGCCAAGGTGCAGGCGGCGAACCCGTTCCACGTCACCGCCGGCAAACACCGCGTTTACCTGTCCTTCCGCAGCGCCACCCTCAAGGCCGAATACGAAGCCGCCTTGAAAGCTAAAAATGAGGCCGATGCCGCTGCCAAGCTCGCCGCACAAAATGCGCCCAAGACGGATGCCGCGTCGACGCAACCGGCGGCTGCGACCCCCGCTCCGGCCAATTCTGCGCCCGTGGCGGCCGCGACTGCTCCAGCTACTCCGGCTGCTTCGACCCCCGTCGCCGCGAATAATGCCGCAGCCGCGGATGTTAAAGTGACGGATGTGAAAGTGACTCAACCCGCCGCCACTAATCCCGCGCCAGCCAACGCCCAAGGTTCGGCCACCCCCGCCGCCGGCTCCGCTCTGGCCGTCGCATCGGCCGGCAGCGCCGGACCCGCTGGGTCAGCCGCCCCGGCCCGGCCCGCCTTCACCGGCCGCCCGCCCCCGCCGAAGTCGGTCACCGGCAAGGCCACCGTCGCGATCATCTTCTTCTCCATCGAAGGGCCGGAGGCTCCCACGCCCGATCGCATGCCCGAAAGCTACCACCGCATCATGGTGGCCCAGCCCTCCAAGTCCGTGACCAAGGCGCAGGCCGCCGAAAAAATCATCCGCAATTTTGCCACGCGCGCCTACCGCCGCCCCGTCACCGAAGACGAAGTGAAGTCCCTTCTGAGCCTCTACGCCTCGGTGGACAATGACAAGCGCACGTTGGAAGAAGACCTGAGCGTCGTGCTGCAAGCCGTCCTCGCCAATCCGAATTTCCTTTTCCGGGTCGAGCAGGATCCCCTGCCGAACGAGAAAGGCAACGTCCACTCGCTCACTGAATACGAACTCGCCTCGCGCCTGTCGTATTTCATTTGGAGCAGCATGCCGGACGACGAATTGTTCGCCCTCGCCGCCAAGGGCAAATTGCGCGCGAACCTCGACGCCCAAGTTGACCGCATGCTCAAAAGCCCGAAATCCCAATCGCTGGTCAACAATTTTGCCGGCCAGTGGCTGCGCCTCCGACAGGTGAACAACGTCAGCCCCGACCCCAATCTCTACCCGGCGTTCGATTCCGAATTGCGCGAATCCATGCTCAAGGAGACCCAATTGTTCTTCTCCAGCATCAAGGACGAAGACCGTGACGTGCTGGATTTCATCAATGCCAACTACAGCTTTGTCAACGGACGCCTCGCCAAATTTTACGGCATCGACGGCATCACCGGCGACGACTTCAAGCGCGTCACGTTCCCGAAGGACTCCCCGCGCGGCGGCTTGATTACCCAGGCCAGCGTCCTGACTCTCACCTCCTACAATGCGCGCACGTCCCCGGTGCAACGCGGCAAATGGGTGTTGGAAAACCTGCTGGACGCCGCCCCGCCGCCCCCCCCGCCCAATGTGCCCTTGCTGGACAATGAAAAGCAGCTCACCGGCACCCTCCGCCAGCAAATGGAGCAGCACCGCGCCAACCCGACCTGCGCCGCCTGCCACGAGCGCATGGACGCCATCGGTTTCAGCCTGGAAAACTTCGACGCCATCGGCCAGTGGCGCGCCAAGGACGCCAATGATGTGCCCATCGACGCCTCCGGCTCGCTGCCCGACGGCACCACCTTCAATGGCGCCCAGCAATTGAAGCAAATTCTGCTGTTGCAAAAAGACCAGTTTTGCCGTTGTCTGGCAGACAAACTGCTTATCTATGCCATCGGGCGCGGGACCGTGCCCTCGGATAAGCGCACCGTCGACAACATCGTCACCGACATGCAGAAGCATGGCGCCAAGTTTTCCTCCCTCGTGAAAGCCGTCGCCCACAGTGACGCCTTCCAAAAACGCAGCGGCCCGCCCGCCGGTGAATCCACCCCCGGAGCCAATATTTCAAAAACCGACACCACCCCCCAAACCGGAGATAACTCATGAATTCCATACCTCTATCCCGCCGCACCGTTTTGCGTGGACTGGGCACCGCCATGGCGCTGCCCTTCCTTGAATCCCTGCTCCCCGCCCGTGCCTTCGCCGCCGGCCTGACCTCCGACGCCGTGGCCACCCTCGCGGCCGGCCCGCGCCGCCTGGCCTGGCTCTATGTCCCCAATGGCATTGATATGCAGAACTGGACGCCCGCAACATTCGGCACCGATTACGAACTCACGCCCACCCTCAGCGGCCTGGCCGCCCACCGGGAAAAAATGCTCGTGATTAGCGGCCTCGTTTGCGACAAGGCCAACCAGAATGGCGATGGCCCCGGCGACCACGCCCGCGCCCAGTCCGCCTACCTCACCGGCTGCCAACCGCGCAAAGCCGAAGGCGCCGGCATTAAAGCCGGACTTTCCGCCGACCAAGCCGCCGCGGACCGCATCGGCCACCTGACCAAGTTTGCCTCGCTCGAACTCGGCGTCGAAGAGGGCCGCCAAATCGGCTCCTGCGATAACGGCTACAGCTGCGCGTATTCGCACAATCTCTCCTGGCACAACGAAAAGACCCCGATGGTCAAGGATTGCAATCCGCAGTCCGTGTTTGACCGCCTCTTTTCGAATAGCGACCCCCGCGAAACCGCCGAGGCCCGCGCCCGCCGCGAAGCCGACAGCAAGAGCGTGCTGGACTTCGTCCTCGGCGACGCCAACCGCGTGCAAAAGCGCCTGGCTTCGTCCGACAAGCAAAAGCTGGACGAATACCTGACGGCCGTCCGCGAAATTGAAGTGCGCATCCAGCGCTCGGCCAACGAGGCTCCGCAAAAATTGCCCGCTGGCGCCGTGCGCCCCGACATCACGCCCTCGTCGGACAAGGAAAGCCTCATCAACAACAACACGAATTATCCCACCCATGCCAAGCTGATCCTCGACATGATGGTGCTCGCCTTTCAGGCCGACCTCACCCGCGTGATCACCCTGCCCTTCGCCGACGAAGGCAGCAACCAGCAGTATCCGTGGGCCGACGCGGACGTGCCGCACCACGGCACGTCGCACCACGGCAATGACCCGAAAAAGATGGCGCTCCTGCAAAAAATCAACGCCTTCCACATCGAGCAAACCGCCTACCTGCTCCAAAAACTGGACTCCATCCAGGAAGGCAACGGCTCCATCCTCGACAACTCGATTATCTCTTACGGCAGCGGCATCAGCGACGGCAACCGCCACAATCACGACGTGCTGCCCCTCGTCCTCTTCGGCAAGGGCGGCGGCTCCATCAATACGGGCCGTCACATGGATGCCAAAGGTGTGCCGGTTAACAACCTCTGGCTCTCCATGCTCGAGCATGTGGGCGCCCATGACGACAAGCTCGGCGACAGCACGGGCGTCTTGAAGCTCACCTAGTCTCATCTCATTCAGCGTCGTCTCGCACCGGCCTTTGGGGGATCCCTTCCCCCAAAGGCCGGTTTGTTTTTGCGAGCCGAATCTTGACCGGCTCTTTTCGCCGGGGGTGATGTTTTGTTGGCGCTGCTTTCCAGTTGCATCCCTTGGGCAACCAATCCAGAATTGGGCCTCTGTTTGCGGATTTTCGCCCACGCGCATGAGTAATTCCCCCGAACTCCTGGAGTCCTACCGGACTTTGGATATCAAGCCCGGCGCCACCCTCGACGAGGTCGAGCGCGCGCGGCAAAAGCTGGCCAAGAACTGGGATCCAAACCGGTTTAAAACCGACCAGTCGCTCCGCCGCCAAGCCGAGAAAAAGTTGCGCCAAGTCAACCAGGCCTACGAGCGGGTGACCAGTGAATTGAAAAACGGCGACACGCCCGCCGGGGAAGAAACAATGGCCGCCCCCATGCCAGCGACCGAGACCCTGCCCCCGGGCGGCTCCCGGCGGCATTGGACCGCCCCGTGGCGCTTCGTCCTCATCCCGGCGATGCTGTTCACCCTGGCCTATCTCTTCATCGACAGCTACACGCGATTCCAAGGCATTTGGCACACCACCGCCGGCACAGTTTCAAATTACCCTTTGCCGGATCGGGACCCGACCTCCACCACCGGCTATCCTTTCAACCAGCACGCCCAAGTGATGCCGGCCCTCGGCACCGATGGCTACCATTGGATTATGCAAATGGAGCGCATGCTGGACGGTCGGGAGGGTTGGCGCGTCCGCCATGTGGATTACGACGGCCTGCCGGGCGGACGCGAAGTGCATTGGAGTTCTTCCCTGCATTGGCTCGTCGCCGGTTTGGCTTGGGTGGATCATATCGTGACGCATGACCCCATCGCGGTTTCGCTCGAGCGCACCGAGCCGTGGGCCAACACTTTCGTCCTAGGCATGCTGATTCTCGTGCTGCCCTTGGTGGCCCTGCGGCGCTTTGGCGGGATTCCCGCGGCCATACTCGCGGTGAGTTTTATCGCCACCTATCCTTATTATGAGTTTTCCTTCGTGGGGTATCTGGATCACCACGGTCTTGCCGCGTCGAGCGACATGCTGATGGTCTTTTTCCTGGCGTGCTCGGGCGCGGGCTGGCTGCGCAATGAAAATCTTTCGCCGGACAAACTTTCGCCCATGGATCTGGCGTTGTGGCGCTGGCTGCCCAACCGCCGCACGGCCAAGACCTGGATGATTGCCTCGGGCATCGCCACCGGCACGGGGCTGTGGATCAGCACGGCCTCGGTCATTCCCGCGATGTTTGGCGTGGGCCTGGGCGCGCTCCTGAGCACCGGCTGGCTGGCGCGCGACACCCTGGAAAGTGACGTGGGCGTGGCCGACCCGACATTGTGGCGGGTGTGGGGCACCAGCGTGGCCAGCACCAGCATATTCTATTATCTCTTGGAATACGCCCCCTCGCATTTTGCCATGCGTCTCGAGGTGAACCACCCGTTGTATGCGCTGGCCGCTTACGGCGCCGGCGATTTGTTGTGCCGCATCAGTTGGCTCATCCAAACCCTCTCGCCCAAAGGCAAGGCCAGGCGGGCCTCGAAAACTTTCGGTGAAGTGTGGAAACAAAACCTGGCGTCCATGGCCGCCTCGCTGGTGATGGTGCTGGTGCTGCCCGTGGTGGTGCTGCTCGGCGGCGAGAGCGTGTTTATCATCCGCCCGGGGTTTCTGCTGAATCTCCACACGGATTACATTCTGGAGTTCCGCACCTTCATGAAGCAAATGGGCCTGCTCTCGCCGTTGCAAATTGCGGGCGGCATCAGTTTCATTCCGGTGACGGCCCTGCCGATGTTGTTGTTGCTGAGTGCGCCGGATTTGCAAAAGCAGTTGAAGTCCGTGCTGGGCATCGCCCTGCTGCCGGCGCTGGTGCTGCTGGCCCTGGCGTGGATCCAAATCCGCTGGCTGGGCATCAGTTGCGCCATGTGGTGCGCGGGGCTGGTCGTCGCCGCCGCGGTGACGACCCTGCCCGGTTCGGCGTTTAAGTGGTCGGCTGGATTCCGCCGGCCCATCGCCATCCTGCTTTTGCTGGTCGTGCTGGTGCCCTTCCCCATCTTTTCCATCTATCAGTGGATTGGCACCAACTTCAATAAAGCCGCCGGCCCCACGGAACTCGATTTAACCCAAATTGTGACCCGGGACGCCTCCGAACGGATTCGCACGCGCTTGGGCAGCGAACAAGGGGTCATCCTCAGTGGGCCGACCACCACGACCTGGATGATGTATTTTGGCGGCTTCAAAGGCGTGGGCACGCTCTATTGGGAAAATGTCGCGGGCCTGCGCGCCGCCGCCGATGTCTACAGCGCGCGTCCGTTGTGGGAGGATGCCAAAAAGCTCATTGACCAAGACAAGGTGACCCACATTTGCATCTACTTCTGGGACGCCTTTGCGGAACAATATGCCCGGCTGGGCGCGGGCCTGCGGGTGCCGGCGGACAAGGATATTAAAACCCAGATTGATCAGGCCCGGAAATTGGCGGCTTCCTTTGTGATAAAATTGGTGAACCAAAATCCCCTGCCGAACTGGTTGCGCCCGATCCCCTATCACATGCCCGAGCATCCCTGGCTGCATAACTCCTATGTGATGCTCCTGGAGGTTGTCCCCGAGCAAACGGACCAGGAGGCGCTCTTGCATCACGCGGAATACGCCATGGAACTGGGCACGCCCGCCGCCTTTAATATCGCCTCCCAGGAATTTGACGTGTTGTTGAACAACCAACCCAATTATTACCCCGCCTTGATTGGCAAGGCGCTGACGCTCCAGATGGCGGGCACTCCCGCGCTCGCCGCGCCGAATGCTCAGCTGGTCATCGATAATCTTAAACTGGCCGATTCGCTGAATCTTGAAGATCGGGTCTATCTCTGCATGGTGCTGATTAATGCCCAACATAATGCGGAGGCGATCAAGCAAGCCGCCATCTGCATGAATCAAGCCGATGAAAAGGGCATGCGGCATCTGGTGCCGGACCGCCTGGAAATCATGCTGCAACTCGCCGCCGACCTGCCCGCCGGTTCCTATCCCGCCAAGACTTTCGACCTCGGCCTGAGCATTCTCAACAAGCCCATGCGAGCGCAAGTCATGGCGGAGCAGGCGGCCATCGTCTCCATCACCAACCCCGCCCAGTCCGTGGCCATCTACCGCGACCTGCTGAAATTCATGCCGGAATTTACTGCCGCCACCAATGGATTGATCAAACTGCTGTCCACCTGCCCAGTCGCCTCGGTCCGCAACGGCGCGGAAGCCGTGAAAATCGCGGAAACGGCCGCCAACTCCTCCCACTATCAAGATACCAACGACCTCGAACTTTTGGCCGCCGCGTATGCCGAAGCCGGCCGCTGGGATGACGCCATCTTCTACGGCAACACGGCCTTGCAATTCTTGAAAAATGAGAAAAACACGGACGGCGCTTCCAAGTGGAATGAAGCGCTGCAAATGTTTATCAAGCATCAAGCCTACCATTCGTCATGAACCTGTCGGCGAAAAACCCGCCGAGACGGTGACCCTCTGGATTTACACCGGAGCTGACGGAAAATTCACCCTCGACGAGGACGACAGCCTGACCTACGGCTACGAAAAAGGTGCGTTCGCGCAAATTCCCTTCCGGTGGAACGACGCCACCAAGACCCTGAGCATCGGTCAGCGCACGGGCGCGTTCCCCGGCATGTTG
>Ga0265320_10000308_pt1 | contig 40089 bp, 30 predicted proteins | sample 4827metaG_FD_202087 | JGI IMG/M metagenome (GOLD analysis project Ga0265320, IMG submission 202087) | Rhizosphere microbial communities from Carex aquatilis grown in University of Washington, Seatle, WA, United States - 4-8-27 metaG | ecosystem: Host-associated > Plants > Roots > Rhizosphere >... | reverse complement strand
AGCATCCGGGGAAACAACGTCTTCGCCCGCGTCCGCGCGCGCATCGAGGCCTTGGGCGTCGGCACCCGGGGCTGGGGTCGCGGAGGCGGCGTCAGCGGCAGCTGCAGGCGCGTCGGAAGCTGACCCTACGGCGATCCTCAGTGCCCCGTCGAACAGTGGGGATTCCGCGCATCGTGATCGCCTCGATCGCCTCATCGTGATCGCGCGGATCGGCGATCATGATCGCCAGGTCGGAGCGAAGCGACGCGTCTTGGTGGCTGGTTCTAGGTGGTCGATGCGGGGTCCGGCTTTCTTCGGGAGGGTCCCTTCAATTTGATTCGATGAGCGTTGTGCACGACACGGTCGAGCAACGCGTCGGCTATTGTCGGATCAGCGACGTAGTCGTGCCACTTTTCGACAGGAAGTTGGCTGGTGAAGATCGCCGATCGCAGGGCGTGGCGATCGTCGAAGATCTCGAGCATGTCGCGCCGCTCTTGGTCTCGCAGCGGGGCAAGTCCCCAATCATCGAGTACCAGGACATCGATCTTCGCCAGACGGCCGAGCAGACGGGTGTACGTGCCGTCGGCGTGCGCGAGGGCGAGCTCCTCGAGCAGCCGTGGCATGCGCCGGTAGAGAGCGCGATGCCCGCTTCGGCACGCTTGCTGCGCGAGCGCGCACGCGACGTACGACTTGCCGGTGCCCGTCGCGCCAGTGATGATCACGTTCGCGTGGGAGGCGATCCACGCGCCCGTCCCCAACTGACGCACCAGCGCGCGATCGAGCTCGCGTTTCGGCGGATAGTCGATGTCTTCGATGCAAGCGTTGGCGATCCGGAGTTTTGCCTCGCGCAGTGCTCTGGCGAGACGCTTGTTGTCGCGCGAAAGATGCTCCGCCTCGACGATCATCCCGAAGCGTGAATCGAAATCGAGTTCGTGAATTTTTGGATCCTCGCGCTGCGTGGTCCACGCAGCGGCCATGGCGCCGAGGTGCAGCGAGTGGAGCTTGTCGATCGTCGGTTCTGTCAGCATTCGTTTTCTCTCCTTTTGTCAGTGGTAGTAGTCGCGCCCGCGCACGTTCTCGTGCGTGAGCGAAAGTGTCGTCTGCTCGTCGGTCGTCGCGACGCGATCGAGTCCGTTCTTGAGAATCGACTCGACGTGCCGATACGACCGCGCCCGTACCCGCAGCGCACGGTTGCACGCTGCCTCGAGTCGCACTTCGCCGTAACGCTTGCCGAGCCGCAGAATGCCCAGGCAAGAGCGAAAGCCCTGCTCGGGGTGCGGACGATCGGCCAGGATTGCCTCGCAAAGGTCGCGTGTTGCCGCACCCACCTTGCCCGCCCAGGCGAGGATCCGAGATGGCGTCCACTCCGCGTGCGCGCGGTGAGCGCTGGGCATGTGTTCGGTCAGAGTCGTGAAACCTCCCTTCACGTGCGACCGGCGGTGCGCCGCCACGCGTACGCGGCCGTGAAAAATCTCCACGACGTCGGCGACGATGCGCGCCTCGAGCTCTTCGTGCACCAGACGATGCGGCACCGAGTACAAGTGGCCGTCGATGGCGACGTGGTAGTCGATGTTTACGCGCGCCTTGCGCCACTCGGCGTACTCGAAGCGCGTCGCAGGCAGCGGGCGCAGCGCCGCTCTCTCCATCTGCTCGAAAAGATCGCGACGGCTCTTGCCGTAACGGCGCATCACGCGCGCGTTCAAGTCGACCAGCAGCTCGCGCAGGCGCGCGTTGAGCTCCCCCAGCGAGTGGAACACCTGGTCGCGGATTCGCGCGAGAAGCCATCGTTGCGCAATCTGCACGGCGACTTCCACCTTCGCCTTGTCGCGTGGACGCGCGGGCCGCGCCGGCAGCACGGTCGTTCCGTAATGCTGCGCGAGCTCTTCGTACGTGCGTTGCACGTCCGGCTCATACAGACACGCGCGCGTCACGCCCGACTTCAATTGGTCGGGTACCAGCGCCGCCGGTGCGCCACCGAAGTACTCCAGCGCGCGCACGTGGCTCGCGATCCAATCGGGACCCCGCTGCGTGTAGGTCGCCTCCGCGTACGTGAAGTTCGACGCGCCCAGCACCGCGACGAAGAACTCCACATCGATGACCTCGCCCGTCGACGCGTCCACGATCTGCGCCTTCTTCCCCGAGTAGTCGACAAACCCCTTGTCGCCGGCGATGTGTACCTGCCGCATCACCAGCCCGCGACGACCAAGCCACTCGCGGTACCGGTCGCAAAACGTCGTGTACCGCAGGCCGTTCGGGTGCCGTTCCAGGTACTCGTGATGCAGCAGCTCCAACGTCACGCTCGGGCGGTGCCGCTCGCGATGAATCCACACGCAGTCAGGCTCCGGCCGCTCCGTCGCCGCCACGGCGCTTGGGTACAGCCGCCGTTGCAGCTCGGCGTCGTCGATCCCTTCCACCGTCTCCCACGTCAGCCCCGCCGCTGTCGCCCGCGAAAGCGTTAGGCTCACTGCGCCCACGCTCACGCCGACCGACTTCGCGATCGCGCGATGGGCTCGGCCCAGCAACCACTTCTGACGAACAATCTCTCTACTGTTGCGCATCGACAGTCTCTCCGTGGGCATCGCCCCCTGTAGCGGGCTGCCACCTCGACTGCGTGCGCTTCGCTCAGCCGTCGGCCTACTTGCCGACGACCGTGATCACCGCCCGATCCCGGCGTTCATGATGCCGATCCGAGCGTTCACCTTCCCGATCCCGGCGTTCACGATGCGCGCGCGTTCACGATGCGCCGATCTTGGCGTTCATGATCGCGCGAAATCCGCAAACAGCGCGTCGGATCCCGCGGTGGCTCCGCTGCCGCAGGCAACAATCGGCATGGCCATGGCCAGCGACGCGATGCGACGAAGGTGAAGGGTTAGAGGCAAGCGCATGACGCCGGCGCGTCGCACGAGCCGTGCCATCGCAACGCCCCTCGTCCGAGCGATTCGACGCGCGCCGCGTGTGCCATCGTGAGTCAGAGACCGATCACCCGATCACCCCTTCTGAGGCCGCGGGTGGCCGTTTCGCAAGTGATCGCAATCGCTGTGGATAAAGAGCCGACCATAGGAGGTGCGAGACCTTCCGGTGGCTCCCGCGACAGTAGAGTACTGATTTTGCCTTTCGAAGTGTGTGCGCGGGGATTGCAGAGCAGGCGTCCAAGAAGAAGCGGGCTGGACGGATACATGCTGCGCAGAAGCTCATTGATGTATCCCTCGAATGCATTTCCGAAGGCCCTGAATACTTCGTTAATGCGGCCATATTGCCCGCGCTCATCCAGCGTCTTTACGATCGCGAAGAGCGGTCCGACTGAGGCCTTGTCCGTAAAGAAGATGTGGTCCAAGATGATGGCCCTGCCATCCGCAGTGCGCAGGATCGGCCGCTCGCGAAGCGGCCGCGTGTCGAAGGGGTCCGTCTCGCGCACATCGCCTGCCGGCCGATCTCCCCACAGTCCGGCGCGCAGCTCGTCGGCAGTTTGGGATTCCAGCCGCACGAAACAGTCGAACGGCCCTTGCATGGCGGGCGGTATCGTGTCCCGCAGCTCACTGATGCGAAAGCCTCCGAATTTGCCCTTGCTCGGATCTTCCGGCGAGATGTACCCGTAGTGGATCAGCATGTTGCGGACGCACGTCATGTGCTGATCCAGTGTGAGCCCCGTGGAAGCGAGGAACTCTGCTTCGGCTTTCGCGTAAGCGGACTGGAACGCCCCTCGGTAAAACGCATCGCCGCGCATGAGAACGCGCATGATGTCCGGCGCGGTCATGACGACGCCATCCCGCAGCGCGACGATCGCTCGCCGCCGGTCCACAAGGCGATCGTCCGTCAGCGGCAGGCCATCGAGGTAAACCCTTCTGCCCCAGAGGTCCCCCGCCATGAGCGCCGCCGTCGCGAACCGTCTTCGCATCTCGGGGTTCTCGTAGGTGGTTCCGTCGCCCGGCAGGTCCCCGGCCAGGAGGCATGTCCACCGGACGAGCTCCAGCATCTGCTCGCGAAAAAAGACCCGAGCGCTGGGATGTTTTCGGAGAAACCGGTCGAGGCGGCCGAACGCCTCGGCATCGAAGAAGTGCGCGACGGCGTACTGCTGCTTGCCGACCTCGGTTTCGACGTGCGGGTTTGACAGGATCAAGCTCAGACGCGAACACCAGAAGATCGTGTCCGTGCGACTGAGCGTCTGCACGAGGGAGCAGAACGACGCGAAGTCGTCGCCTTGATCCGGGAAGATCTCCGGCATCGGGACGAACGGAACAGGTACGGGCATTCGCTTCTGGCCTGATCCAGGACTTCCGGGTCGCGTTCGCAGATGCTGGGAATTTTGCGCGACTTCGAATGCTCGGTCAACCTGACGATCGGGGGGCGCGTGTCGCCCAAACACCTTGGGCGAGTACGTCGTAGTCGCGAGCTTGAAGCAGATGTCTGGCGTGCAGCGGTTCGTCCGCCGTGAGCTCGCCGCGGTCTGGAGCTTGCGTTGGCGAGCTTCAGGAGCACACTGTTCGTGTTCGCGTCGATTCAGTCGACCTGGGCGTCCAGCCGCTCGACTATCGGCTGCCCGCGCCGGGATGGCACCACCTGCTTGCCGGCCCTCAATCGCAGACCGTCTATGAAGGGCATCTTGCGCTCGCCGCCCTCCGCTTCGAGATCGTGGCCTGCTGCGTGGCACGCGACGAAATCGCCCGAGAGCGTAACGAGTTCAGGAGCTTCTTGAATCCAAACCAGGGGCTGAGCGCGCGACGCCGCGAAGTCACTGCCGCAACGCCCCGTGACGACATTCCATCCGTGCGGGTGACGTTTTCGTCTTCCAGGCGACAGTGGTTATGCTTGGTTGACATTTTGTTCATTTTACTCCAACATGGCTCCCGATGAACGAGATCGACCGTCTGTACCCGGACCTGCCGATGGCCCACATGCGCACGATCGCCGGAATCGTCGCCAACCAACGCGACGCCGTCACAGACGTCGTCAAGATCTTCAAGTCGGCGCGGTGGGGCGTCGCCTGCCTCTCGTATCAGGTAGTGAAAGACCATCTTGAGGGCCTCGACAAGGCTGGCACCTACCCTTGGCTGCGCTACGTCAAAGAGCAGGGGCTCGCTTACACGCTATGCGTCGGTGGCGTCCCGTTCCGGGTGCAGCCGCTCGCCGAAGAGATACGCGACGTGATGCTCGGCGAGTGGGCCGCCATTCGTGAACAAACCAGCTTGTTCATTGACGGCGGCAACCCCGACGCCGTCCTGCGCCTGGAAGTCGCACAATCCGTCGACGGCTACGTACGGTACGTCGCGTTGTTCCTTTTCGACATGCGGACCGGCGTCACGCTCGACTGCGTGCGGCTCTACGAAAAGGCCAGCGATTCCGAAGAGACGAGCCAGGGGCCTGTCGTCCGGTTGGCCCGTCCGGCCAGGGATGTCGACACGAGCAACCTGTTCGTCTTTCCGTCCGACATTAGGAAGAAGAACGACGATGGCCGCGGAGACGCCTGATCTACAGGCCTTCGACCCAGAAGCCCTATGGGTCGCCCGTTCCTTTCGTGGGCTGTCTATCTCCGAACTGGCCCGACTAGCCGGCGTTTCTAGGCAAGTCGTCAATTCGATCGAGAGTGGGAAACGCCAGCCATTTCGGCCGGCGCTTCTTGCCATCGCCGATGCGCTGCGTTTTCCGGTACGGTTCTTTCTGCGCGCACCCGTTGTGCCTAGCCACGACGCAATCCACTTCCGAAAAGGCGCCAAAGTGCCGGACCGCGCGATCGATCGCGCGGTGGCCAGCGCCTGCGTTTTCGGACGGATCGCCAATACATTCGGCTCCTTCGCCAACTTCACGCCCATTCGCTTGCCATCGGTTGTCGCCCCGAAGGATTTCGACGGTGTCGAACGTGCGGCGGATGCATTTCGAGTGGCTATCGGCTTTGGGCTGGGTGCGCCGATCGCGCATGCGGTCCGCGCAGCAGAAGCCGCTGGCGTATTTGTTGGAACACTAGATCCGGCGGAAGTGCCTATTCACGGATTCGCTTCCGTGAAGCCGCTACCGCTCATCATGTTGAGCGATAAATCAGGATGGAGTCGTAGGCGCTTTAGCGTGATGCACGAAGTTGGGCACTTGGTCATGCACGGCCATTTCGTTCCAGAGGACAAGGAGACACAAGCGGATAGGTTTGCAGGAGCCGCACTGGTCCCGCGCCCTGCGTTTTGGCGGGAGTTTCCTCGCCCCTCGGCGCATCAGTTCGATTGGGGCGCCATGCTTGCCATGAAGCGTCGGTGGGGCATAAGTCTGCAGGCGATCATCCACCGCGCATATGACCTCGGGCTGATCGATGCTGCCCAGTATCGCACGGCCAACATCCACATATCCAAGTACGGATGGAGGACAAATGAGCCCGGCGAAGAGGCACCGGAGATGCCCGGCGTCTGTGCCTCTTTCGTGTCGGAACTAAAGAAGCGCGCGACTGTGCCTGAGCTTTGCGTCGCAGCGGACCTCTACGAGGAGACTATCTGGCAGGCTTTGGGTATCAAGGTTGACGACGAGACCGAACAGTCCGGGATCATCCCGTTGCGGCGTTCACGGGCGAGCAACGATCAGGTCGAGAGCCAGGAATAGCGAGGCCGAGTGGCGAGCCCCTCGGCCGCTTGGAAGCCGACGCTACGAAGAAGTCTCCGACCTTATGCTGGCGGAACGACGGTGGGAACCCGCCAGCCCGGTCCAAAGAGTCGCTCGAGGTCTGCCTTCATCTGGACGTGAGAGACAGTCGATTCAGCCGCCGGTGCGGATTGCGGCGACGGGGCGCGCGCCGGGCCGTTGTGGGAGGCGCGAAGGCGTTCGTCGCGCTCGTCGGCGAGGCGACGGCGCCGGCCACGCTCCACGTGGTCCAAAAAGTGTTCGAGCTTGCCCCAGATGAAACGAACCGTCGGTGGTCCATCCTTCGATGCGAGAAACGCGCCGCCAATGGAGTCGCGTAGGGCAAGCCTCTTCGCGCCCCTATCGCCCTCGAGCGCGCTTGCGCATGCGGCCACCAGGGTGACGTCACCCGCGTCAAAATAGCGCGGGGCGGGGCGCGTCAGGTGTTTGCGCGTCACACGCTCGCCGAGCGCGATCCGCGCCAAGTCCCGATCCTCCTCGGTGACGGGCGCGGCTTGTTCTTCTTTCACGGCGTTCGGAGCTCCGACAGCCGGTGCATCGCAAGAAGAAGGTTTAATCTGATCTTTCACTCTGAGTTCCCCGGAAGCGCTTTCCGGTGGCCCACCGGCGTGGTTTTCCGGTGGGTGGGTTGCGGTAGGCTCCACCGTCCTTGGCGACGGGACTTCAGTCCGAAGCACCTTTGCCCGATCGCGCGGGAAGCGCTCCACGAAGTTCGCGAGCGCGGCGAGTGTCGCGAGCCCGGGCGCGTAGAAGATTCGCACCGATCCGTCCGGTCGCCGTTCGCGCCGCACGCGGATGAAGCCAGCACGTTCGAGCGAGTCGGCTTGATCGCGCACGGCACGGGTCGACCATCCACTGAAGCGCGAGAGCGTGTCTTGGCTCGGCCACGCCTCGGCGTTGCCTTGCCAGTGGACAGCAACCCCAATGAAAAGGGCCCAAGGGCCCTTGCCCAGCCTCTGAAACTCGGCATTGCGCGCGCGCAACTCGAGAAGCGCCAGACCGAAGTTGTCTCGAAGCCGAATCCTCTCACGTATCGGAAACACGTCGTCCTCTCGCTCTCCCGGACCGGCCGGGAGAGCGCTTGCTGCACTCCACATTGCGTGCGCCCCTCCGCGCCAAGCGGCGCGGCGAAGGGCCTCGAGGAGGACACACGATCGCCGATCACGTCCTGCGCGATGAGCGGGCGCGTCCTCTCGGGGCGTTCGTTCCTGAAGCGCGTAGCGCGCTCCATGCGAGCGGCGTCGTTAGCGTCGCGTCGCCTTGGGAGTCGGCGCGCAAAGAGCCTTGCGCGCGGACAAACGAGCTCCTATGCTGTGTCTCGAAGCGGCGAGCGAAACCACTTCCGAGATAAAGCTCTCGAACCGGCTTTGTTTGATGCGGGTGCAACCGTGCCGAACAAGGCCGAAGTTCTTTGTGTGACTCGCGCCTAGCTCATGGTCGCCTCCGCGTTGGAGCGCAGCGCGGCCCTTGGTGCGGTAAGACGTCGGGTAGAGAGCGTCAGCGGGCGGGTGAGCGACGAGTCGACGCGCAACGTCCTCGCGACGACATTCGGCGTCATCGCGAGAGCGACGTCCAGCTTGGGGGTCACGCATGGGGCGCGCTCATCGTTCGCGAGCGAGCGGCACGTCAGGTCCACCCGTGCTGAACGGGAGGCGCCTACTGAACGGCTGCCTTCACACCGTTTTTTACACCGTTCGGGTAGCCATTCATAGCGTCGGCTGACCGGACCCGGACAGCAGATCCTCGAGAAAAGTGGAGCGGGAGAAGGGATTTGAACCCTCGACGTCCACCTTGGCAAGGTGGATGTCATTTGCGACTTGTGAGCGGCGCTAGGCGGGCTCACGCGAGCGCGGCCCTGTGACACGGGGTGATCGGGCGGGTCGCCCAAGCGGGCGCGAGCATTGGGCGCTGTCAATTCGCCGTGCCTCTTGGCACGAAGGACGCTTGGGCTTCGTTTAGAAGGCGATCGGCCAACTCGACGGCCTTTGCTGTCGCGCGAGGCCCGCCGGCGAGCACTTCGTGAGCAAGAACCACTACGGGGGAGGCAAGGACCTCAGATGCGAGCTTCACGCCCAGCGCACGAATCTCCGTCTCATCGCCGCTTGCCGCCACGCGCAGTAGTTCGACGCAGGTGGGCTGGCCTTTTTCACCAGATTCAGCGGGGCGCTCAATGGCCCGAGTGGGCCCCCACGGTGAACGCGATCCCGCGCCGGGCTTCGTGTCCGGAGTGACGCGCTGCGACGCGTACAATACACGTACAGACGAAGGCGGCTCGCTCGCGTCAGAGCCTTTTTCAAGCGCCGACGCGCCTAGTGCTCCTGGACTTTTAATCCGTAGGTCGCGGGTTCGAGTCCCGCTCGGCCCACCGACATCAAGTCCGCGAAATCACTTCGGATTGCGGCGACGCTCGACGGAGTGGGTCCGCCAAAATCGGTCCGCGGTACCTTCGTGGTACCTTCGCTGCAGCGCGTCTGACGCGCGGCCGAATCGATCGCGCTCTCCGCAAAGTGCGCGTAGCGCTCGGTGACGAGCACGCTGCTGTGTCCCAGCATCTCGCGCACCTCTTCGAGCGACCACTGGCGACCCCACCACCCGGCGACGAGCGACGACGGATGCCCTCTCGGTAGTTCGATCCCTCGAAGAGCGGCCATAGACTCGAACCTAAGCAGGCGGCGACGGCGGTCGGGTAGGAGGGGGCCGGTGCGATAGCCGTGAGGTCCATCTTGATCACGCGCCGCTGCCCGTCTCGCCGCTCGAGCACGCTGGGGAGTCGGAGCGCAAACTTCATCAGGCGGGACGCCTGGGCGGGCTCGTGCCTCGGAAGGCAGTCGGTCGCATTTCGGAGTACCGGCGTGGCGAACGACCCATCTTTATCGATTGAAGGAAAGCTGCCTGCGCCTACTACCGTCGGCACGCGCACGTGACCTCGGGCGCCGACCAGCGCAAGTAGTCGGTCTTTGGCAGGGCGCGCGCTCCACGCGGCCTGTGCCGTTGGCCGCTCGAAAGCGCGGGAATTTGAGCGACGATGCCGGCGACGTCGGGATTGAGCAGTCGATGGTCGGTGCCATCGGTGGGCCAGGCGCGACAATGATCGCTGGCCAGCGGCCTGGCCTATTGACCCATGGCGGTACGAAGCGCTTCTAGTTCGGCCTTGTACTGCGTTAGCTCAAAGGAGAAAGGTCCGAGACCGGAGTAGTTCCGCGCCTTGCGGTGCGGCTGCTGAAAGTCCGTCCAAGTCACGGAATCCTCGGTGGCGAGGATGCGTGCGAGGAGGGGCCAACAACCCCATTCACCGCAGGAGCAGCCGAGCAGCGGGACCCTGCCCTTGTCCCGTTGGCTAGAAGCGCCAAGGAAATGGAGATCAAGTGGGCCAAAGTTGAAGTAGGCCGGGATCAGACTCCCGTATGAGTCGGTCCGACTCTCCATTCCGGCCTGACGCTCGAAATCGTGGATGAGGTCTGTGAGTTTGATGCCGTCAATTGCTGGGACGACCTCAGTGACGGCTCCGAGATCCGGACGCGACCGTGTGATGAACAGGATCGTCTTCACGAGGAAGAGATTCTATCGCGAAACGGCGACGGCACCTCGATGGCGACCGGGTCGAACGCAAGGCGACGCTCGCACCGGGGGGCGCTGGGCCGGGAGATCCCGAGGCTACCGCGCGAGGCCAGCTGAAACGAATAGGTCACTCCAGCTCTCGTCCCCACGCTCGTGCTCACCTCCATCGAACGGCGGCGAATCCCGAACCCAAGATCCGAGTGCCCAAACATATCGGGCTGGGGCCAGGTCACGCGCGCCTTTTGGACGTTTCCGAGGACCCCTTACAGCGCGCGCAACCGCTCGGCAAACCGCTCTGCGGCGCCGTCGGGGGGCAAGACCTGGCGCGTGAGCCAAAGGACACGGCAGGCATCCCGAACGTCGTCCGCGTCGGCGACCGTGGGCAATGGGCCAGGGTCGTCCGGTTCCGCGGACGGACGCATCTCCGCGGCGCTGGGGCTCAGGCGCGCCGCTTCGGAGGTGGTATCGACCCCCGCCTCCGCACTCCACGCGCGGAGACGCTGGGCGGCCCACCGCCACCACGTAGGAGCGGTCTCCGCGCTGTCCTCGTCTGTCGACCGTGCTGAGGGGGGACGCGCATCTCCGCCTTTGCCTGTGCGCGACGTCCCCGTCGTGCAGGCGATGCAGGCGGCGAGTGCGGCCATGAGCACGGAGCGAGCCATGCTCCGCGTATGGACAACGGACTGCCGCCGAGGTTTCCACAAAAAAGACAGCGAGAACTTGGTGCAAGGGTGGTGCGCGCGTCCGCGCTTCTAACCGGACAGCGAGGCGTAGCGGCCTTGGTGGCGCGGCCCTCGAACGCGAGCGAGTCCGCCGCAGCCGCTCAGTGCAGGGCGGGCCGGCCCAGCGTCACCGGCACCGGCTCCATCATCCCGTCGGCCCACTCGGTCCCCTGCCAGTTCTGGACGAAGGCCTCCTCGGTCCTGCAGACGATGCAGTGCGCCTCTCTACCATGGCTCCGTCAGATGTCGCCGGCGCGGCGCTGCGCGACGCGATTGCCGCCGAGCTTCGGATGAAGTGACGCCCTGGCCCATCGGGGAGTCGTCCGACTACGGTACGCGCGTGTCGGAGGCCAAGCGGGTACCGCGGCGGAGGTGGCGACGCGGCGACGCGGGACCTTCCGCCTCCTGTTTTCTGCGGAGGGGCGGTACAGCCAGGTCTTGCTCTCGTTGTCAGCCTTCGAAAAACGGACCCAGAAGACTCCGTTGCGCGAGCTGCTCCTTGCCGAGAATCGGCTCCGGGCGTGGCGCGACCCGCCTACGCGACACCAACGGCATTTCTTGGTGTCGTCGAAGGCAGAGGAGGCCGGGGCGATTCGCCCCGGCCTCCTGTTTAGTGCTGCCAGTTAACCGGCGTGCATCCGACGCACGGTCAGCGTCTGGCGTGCGGTCCACCGAGGCCCGGAAGGACCTGCGTGCCCTCAATCTGGACGGCCGTCAGCGCGTGCGGGTTGAGCCCCAGGAGGGCGAGGATCGTCGGTGCGACCTGGGTGGTCTCGACGGGGGTGGACTCGACCTGAACCGGTACGCCTGGGCCGCTGACAACCATCAGGACGTGTCGGTCGCCGGTGTTCATACCGCCGTGCTCGGCGAGCTTGGTCGGCTTCGCGTAGACAACGCCCACCTGGACCTCGCCGAAGACGTCCGGGTAGTGACCGTTGTCGACCGAGACGCCGAAGAAGTTAGCGGCTTCAGCGCCGGCCCAGATCCGGGCGAGGCCCGAGTGCTGGACGGTGACGGGGTTCTTGTCGACGTCGAAACCCTGAGCGGTGTGGTTCCACAGGTAGCTCTTGACGAAGTCGCAAGCGGCCTGCGAGTTGTCCGACAGGTAGGACTGCCACAGGTCGTCGTCGGTTCCGGCAACGATCAGGCTCGCGTTGCTCGGGTGCGTCTGCGCCCATGCGGCGTTGATCGCGCTGACGATCGGGCCGTCCTGGACGGTGCGGAGTTCGTTCGGATCCTGCGGCGACTGGCCGTGCTTTGCCGTGACGATGATCGTCGTCGAGCCCGCGAGGCCGTCCTTGTGGATCGTAGAAACCATGCGGCCAAGTTGAGCGTCGACGTAGTCGAGCGCGCTCGAGAGCACGGGGCCGGGAACGAGCTGACCGTTGACCCACTGGTAACCACCTGCCTCCGGAGCGCTGGTGGTGTAATTCCCGTTCGCGTCCGGACCGATCAACGTCGTCGGAGTCGAGCGGATCTTCTCCGCGACCGAGACGGACTGGAAGTTCATGCCGAAGACGGCCGGGGTTCCGACGTGGGTCTTGCCCGAGTGGTCGAGACCGTCGATCTCATTCAGGATGGCCTGGACCTTGTAGCCGTCGTACTGCTTGGTGGCGGCGTCGATGTGCGCCCAGTCGTCGTCCTGCGGGTAAGGGACACCGTTCGGCATGACAGCCTGCGAGTCGATCTCCGGCGAGAAGAGGTCGTCGATGCTCTGGCCGTTCGAGCCCGGACCATTGAACGACGCGTAGATCTCGTGCTTGTCAGACCAAGCGGTGCGCAGGCCGGCGTTGTGGATGACCTGGAAGATCGTGTTGACGTCGAGGTAGTCCCACGGGGTGATCGGTTTGCAGGTCTTCGGGTCTACTGGGAACGTGCCCGAGTTGAGCGACGTCTCCGGGTCGAACTTCAGGTTCATGATCGCGGCCGGGTTGGTGTCAACGCCGTTGGCGAAGATAGAACCGTTCTCGTCGAACGACGGGAAGGTGCCGTTCGCGGGGTCGATGAAGTCGGGGACGTTCGCCAGCGCGTCATCCGGCGAGTCATAGATGACGTCACCACCGGTGGCCGGCTGGCCCGGAGTGCACTCAGCGCCTGCCTCGTCGACCTTGTGGCTGTACTCGACGTCGTAGAAGACGCCGGTCGATTTGGGGTTACCGCCGGTCATCAGCGCGGTGCCACCCGGGTCGGAGTCCGACGGGTTGGAGGTCGCCGCATGGGTGTACTCGCTGCCGGAGTGAACCAACTTGGCAAGCGTCGAGTTTGGGTGGTTGGCGACGTACCAGTCAAGGTCACTCTGGTGCATGCCATCGACCGAGATCAGCAGCACGCGCTGGTTGTCATCGCCCTTGTGGTCGTCATTGCCCTGGTTGTCTCCCAGCTCGGCCTGCGCGGTGACCCCGGTGCTCTCGCTCGACGACGCGGTGTCGGTGTTCGCTGCACACGCCGACAGAATGCACAGCGGCAACAGCGGCAAAACGCTTCGGATGCTCATTGGTAATTTCTTGCCTTCCTGCATCCGGGTCGATGTGCCGGTGCGGAGGGCCGTTTACCACCACCTCCGCTCGCTTCTGTGTGTCGATGTCGCGAACTCGCTGTCTCAGATCGTGCACGCGCCCCTTTGCCCGGCGTGTCGCCCGGTACGCCGACGCGAGTCGGTGCGCCGCGCGTCGGCGATCTATCGGGTGAAGCCCCGGGCGCGGCGCCTGCAATCGGTGCGTCAGGCCAGGTACCGCGACCGCCTCCGGGGCAACTTCGTGGACAAGAAGTACGATGAAGTCAGGCGCTCGCCGCTGAAACATGGACCGCCAGAATTGGATGGCGGGGCTTCCGTCATTCCATGCAGATCGCCGCCATGGTGAAGGCGCGACGCTACCACGCGATCTGGGGCGGCGTGACGATTGAGGGCTGCTTGGGGGAGAGGCGCTTTCGCCTCGTCTTGAACGAGGTCAGGATCGGTAGGACCTGCATTTGAGCTCGACAACGGGCAGGGCCACCGGCACGCTCATCGCTCGCCGGACCTCAGCAAACTTCTACCGATTATGCGGTGCGCCGAGCTATGCGGAGTTCCTCGCCGCTCGGTTGATCGATCGCGTCCGACCGAGCGGTGTCGGTTGACATGATCATCAAGGGGCCGATTTGTGGGGACCGTGCCCGGTCAGAAGGTGACACCGACCTGGCCGTGGACCGTCAACGCGGCGTTTGGCCAAGTCGGAAAAAGGAGCGCGTCGACGTCGGCGCCGACGAAGAGCACTCCGAGGGAAACGAGTCCCACGACGCCCGGCTCGAGATAGACATAGTTCGAGACGTCGCCCACGTTGCGGGGTGCAGGGTCGCCATATGCGCTCGACAAACGAAAATCGCCCAAGCCGAGCTGGGGCCGAATCGTCACCAGGGAAACTTTCACATTATAGCCGACTTCGATCCCGTAGAGCAGCGCGCTCCGCGACTGCTTGACAGGCTGGCCCCCCGGCGGCCAAGAGCAGCCGTCGCACGTGGAAGTCGCGCCCAGATAGTCGATGACATCGATCCCGGCGTAGAGACCCGAAAGAGTTACGCCCCCGCGCCCTCCGATGCCGAAGCCGAGAGGACCGAAAGTGCCTGTAGCCGTGCCAGCCCTTGCGCCGATCTCGATGTCCACCGGTCCGAGGGCGTTGGCGTTCGCGGCGAACGCGAGGATGGCGACGGTGAGGCCCACCGTAGCGAGGAGAGGGAGACGCGCCATATCGCGATGGTATCGCACGGCGCGAGGAGCGGCCCACAAGCGCCGTGAATAGGCGGACCTTCCCGTGGCTCTTTCTCGACATTGCGGAGGGGCCTCCGTCGTCCTCTATCGAAGGCCTCCCGGATCGCAGTCCACGAGGGCAGCCCCTCGCGGCTGGGATCTGCCGCACCGGCGGCGTGCGCGCTAGCGTCGATCTCGAGGGCGCCGTGCGAGAGGTCGCGCGCGTGCTTGAGCCGGCAGGCCGCTTCTGCCTCGCGATCGTGCACCCGATGAACTCCGCTGGACGCTTCGAAGGGAAAGGGTCGGATGCTCCGTTTCGCATGGATGGGAGCTCGCCAGGGCGCGAGCACCCGAGCCGCCTATTTGTGCGGATGCCTCTTGTCCAGATCGTGCGCGACGGCGTCGGGCAACTTGCAACCCCGCACGGTTACCTCGGCGGGATCCCCCTCGTCTTGCCCCAGGGGCTGGAGCAGAAACGGAAAGAAGTTGAAGTTTACGTCCGTGGCGAAGCCTGTGATGTTTCCGTCGTTGTCGATGGAGACGCTTAGCAGCAGGTTAAGGCCGGCGGGCATGTTGCGGACGAGGGTCGAGAGGTCGAGCCGCGTGCCCGGCGCTGGCACGAGATAGCTATTTCCATCGCTGCTGTTCGAGATGACGATCTGGTTTTTGTCGTTGAAGACGAGCGTGTTCGTGGTGATCGTCTCGTAGACATAAGGCTGGAATGCACCCGCCTTGTTCCACACGCCGACCCGCTCGTGGTACGTGGCGCCAAAAGTATTGGTGAACGAGTAGCCGAGAACCTCGCCGTGCTTGTTGATCCCCTGGACGAGGACGAGGACGTCCGTTGGGTCCCCGGAGAAAGGAGGAAGCAGCGTGCTCGTCGCCGTTCGCGGGTCATACCGGTACCCTCGCAGGAAATGATCCGTCGGGCTCTCCTCCTTGGTGACGCCGATGAGGCCGTCCTCGTTCATGAAGGCGCCAAAGACCGGATCCGGCAGCCCGAAGTTGATGACCGTCTCCGTCCCCGCACGGAAATAAGCAAACGTGTTGACGAACGCGGCATTCGTCGACTGGACGAGCGACAGGTTGTCTTCGGTAAGCCCGATCACGGACGCGGACGATTCCCCCGGGAGCCGGGGTATGAGGGTGGTCACGCTGCCTTTGAAAAGCGCCGCCTGGGAAGACGGATCCGAGCCGCCGATGATGCCGGCACTGTTGGCGACGGAAGCGAATCCCGCTGCGCCGACCGTGATCGTCCCCTTGCGGTACTCGGCAACGTTCGCGATCGTGAAGGTACTGTCGAACACCGTCCCGAACACGCTGCCGACGATGACGACGGACGGGCTAAAGACCGTGTAGGGCGCGGGCAGAGGGACCTGGTCGAGCGCTACATAGCGATACCGAAGGGTATGCGCGTGCGCGGCCGGTGCCGCGAACGTCACGACGAGCGCCATCGCGCTGCCGAAGCCGAATGACAACGTGCTCTTGAACATGGTGTTCCCCTCCTCGAAGGATTCGGCGGCCCCTGCGACCCCCCCAATTGGACGGCTTTAATAGAGCAGGTGTCGTCGACGTGACAAGTCCGGAAACAGCGGTGACGTCGACGGTGGTCCCCAGGCTCGACGTGCAAGTGGACGTTTACCGCGAGTGGTCGCCTTCTCCGCGTGAAACGCGGCGCTCGCGGCTCAGAACTCGGCTCACGATGTCTCGAATCCGCGCGCGGCGAGAATCGCACCCCGAACTTCGAGCCACCTACCGGCCGGAAGCTCGGAGACGAGGGCGCCGATGCGGGCGCGCTGGACAAGGCCAACGTGATCGAAGTTGGCGGCGCAGGCGACGGGCATCCCGTCGTTCGTTGTCAGCACGACCTCCGTCGCAAGCCCGCGAATCGTACGCGTGATAGGCGCCGCGATGATCTCGCCGAGCTGCTCGATGACGGAATCGCGTGTAAGGAGCAGCGCCGGCCGGCGCTTGTCGGGCGGTCGAAACGTGTACCAGCGGATCTCACCGCGCTTCATTCGAACTCAGTCCGGCCTTCGCCGTCCCACCCAAGGGGATCCTCGGCGTCCGAAAACTCGCCTGGCGCGATCGGGGCGCAAGCGTAGCGGTCGGCGTCATGCGCTCCTCGGATGACGATGACTTCGACGACCTCGCCCTCCGAGGCCGGGACGCCCGTAATCGTGACGACCCCCTTGTGGACCTGAGCGGCGGCGCGGTGCGGCTGCATGTTTCCCAAGGATAGCGCTTACCCGTGCGGCGCGCGCAAGGACGCTGGGGATAGAGGTGGCCCCCCTCGAGGGCCTTGCGCGCGTCCTTCACGCACCTGAACACACCGAAATGCTCGATGGGGTGCTCGACGCGAACGTACCGTGCATCGGGCCGACGCGCCGGGAGGGGCGTGGTTTCGCGGCGGCCGAGGTTGCGAGTAAAACGCTTCCCGCGTGGCATCGACCCACACGATACAGATCCGAGCCGGTGAGCATCACCTCGAGCACGGCGGCGTGGTTAGGCTGTTGCCGGACTGGATGGCCCCGAGTCTCGCCGACGCGCTCTTTTGCGAGCTCCGCGGAGAGCAGATCCCCTGGACGCAAGGAACGACCGTCCTCTTCGGAGAGGAACGGCGCGAGCCGCGCCTGACCGCGTGGTTTGGAGAGAGCGACTACACGTACTCGGGGCGAACCATGCGCGCGGCCGCATGGCCGGCGTGCCTGGCTGCACTGCGCCCGCTCGTCGACAGTGCCGCCGGCTGCTCATTCAACGCAGTCCTCCTCAATCTGTATCGCGACGGCCGCGACAGCATGGGCATGCACTCGGACGACGAGCCCGAGCTCGGACGCGATCCCGTCGTCGCCAGCCTGTCGCTCGGGCAGCCGCGCACCTTCGTCCTGCAGCCGAAAAAAAATCCGCGCGCGAGCGAGGCACTTACACGATGGAACTCGGCCACGGCAGCCTCCTCGTCATGTCCGGCAGCTGCCAGCACCACTACCGCCATGGTGTCCCGAAGCAGTCCGCGCGCAGCGGCGAGCGCATCAACCTGACATTCAGGCGAGTCGTGGGCTGCTCGTGAGGGGGAATAAACGCTCTTCTGAGGATGCACCCCTTGCGCGTCCTCTGGGCTGGGCAAAACTCAGACTTCCGATGGCGCGCGTCCAAAACCGGCTCTCGGGGAACGCGCCCGGCGAGTTTTTCGTCGACGACGCCTGCATCGATTGTGAGACGTGTCGCATCGTGGCCCCCGAGGTCTTCGTTCGGTCCGAGGCGCTCGGGATGTCGGTCGTGCGTGAGCAGCCGAGGTCGGACAACGGTGCGCTGCGCGCGAAGATGGCGCTCGTCGCTTGCCCCACGAGCGCCATCGGGACCGAGAGCAAGCTCGACGTGCGCGCAGGTGTTCGAGCGTTCCCTGAGCGCATCGCAGGGAGCGATGTCTATTATTGTGGCTTCGCCGCCGAGAGCTCCTTTGGCGCCTCGAGCTATCTCGTGTCGCGTGAAGGGGGAAATGTTCTCGTGGACTCCCCGCGCGCTGCGCGCCCGCTGCTCGAGCGCATCGCCGCCCTGGGTGGCGTCCGCACGATGCTCCTGTCGCACCGGGACGACGTGGCCGACCACGCGATCTTCGCGCGACGCTTTGGCTGCACGCGCGTCCTGCACACGGCCGACGTCGACCCCGGGACGCGGGACGTCGAGCGTCGCATCGAGAGTGAAGAGCCCGTCGCGCTGGCCCCCGATCTCCTGGTCATCCCGGTCCCCGGCCACACACGCGGCAGCGTCGCCTTGCTGTACCGGTCGCGCTTTCTCTTCACCGGCGATCACCTCTGGGGCAGCGAGGACGGCAACGAGCTCGAAGCGTCGCGCGACGTGTGCTGGTACTCGTGGGCCGAGCAGACGCGGTCGATGCAGAAGCTCCTCGGCTACGACTTCGAGTGGGTGCTGCCGGGACACGGTCACAGGTTTCGCGCCGATCCGCCGACGATGCGACGCAAACTCGAAGAACTCGTGGCCCGAATGAGGAGCGGCGCGCGATGAAACGCGTTTGAGTCGCTCTCGATCGCGATTGGCAGCTTTGCGGTTGGGAACAAGCTCGTCACGCTCCACCACTCCTATGCAAAGAAAAGATAGGAAACGCACTCGCACGTGAGCCGCCACGCCGAGAGGAGAGGAGAGGAGAGGGGGGGCGGGGTGGCGGCCCTCGCGCGTCTGGGGTGAAGAGGGCAGAGAATGCACGAGGCCAGCAGGCGCCGGCGCAGCCGGCGCCTGCTGGCCGACTCGCTTCACGCGCGAGCCGCCTTCTCCTGCTCGAGCGGGCTCAGTGCACGAGCAGCGAGGTTGGCGGGCTCCAGTCGCCCTCGCCCTTCTTGGTCCCGGCCTTGTACCGGAACATCACCGTGGCGCCGGGCGTGAGCCCGGAGATCGTGGTCTTGGACTGCAGAGTGCTCGGGGCAGCGAGCCACGGCTCGCCCGCGTCGGTGCTGTACTGCCACTCGTACGAGGCGCGGTGCGCGGCCGAGTTGGTGACGAGATTTGCCGAGCCGGAGACGGCGCCCTGCTTGGCAGCGAAGACGCGCGGGGGCCGGACGGCGGGCTTTTTCACGGCCAATCCGGCGCTCTGGATCATGGACGCGGAGGTTTCGACGCTCGCGTCCGCGGTCGTCTGAATGTAGTTCCTGAGCTGGTCCATCAGCTTGACCAGCGTAGCGCGCTTCTCGTTGCGCGAAGTCGCCGCGCCCTTGGTGCGCGACAGCGTCGCAGTCTCGGCGGTCTGCAGCCGGTTGATCGCATCCGTAACCGCCGCCAGGGTCGGCGTGGGCGTGGGGAAGGAGGGGTTGCTCGTCATCGCTTGCACGATGTTCTGGGCCTGCGTGACGAGCGCCGGCACGTTTCGCACGAGCTTGAGCGATGCGAGCGATCGCGCGGTGGTTTTCGTCGTAGTGGTCATGGCCGTCACCTCGTGGCGTGAGAAAGGTCCTTTGTCGCCTGACAAAGGTCCTTGGTGTCCAAGCAAAGTGCCTTGTTGGTCTGATCAAGTGACTGTGTGTTCGATCCTCTTCGAACGGACAACTGACAAGCGACCTCGTTCAAACAAACAACGTGCGTGCTGGTCTTGACGACGTCCATGTTGGGGCCTCAAAGGATTTCTGTCGTCTCGCACCCCGACGATGCGAGACGTACGAGGAGTTTGGTCCTGGGTCGAACGTCCAATGAATGCTCCCAAAGGCTCTTGTTGAGGCGACAGAGGACCCTTGTTTCGTCAACGAGGCCCGATGCGTCTCGACAAAGGTCCTCGTTGTCGAGTCAAAGAGCCTTTCACTCGAGTCCGAGGACGCTTCACGGACGACAAAGGCCCTCTCGCGAACTTGCCGCCCGGGACGCGCCCGCGTCACGGCGAGCGTTCCGTCTTCACCCTTTCTACCCTTGGGCCTCGGTGCACGGGGTGATCGATCGCTCGGCCGGCGCCCTCGGCGCCTAGGCGCCCTGTAGGCAACCTTCATCCGTCGCGGCGAACCATTTCGCACGCCCTTTCCCCGAGGAATCAGCGTCGCCGTTCCGTTCTGGACGGCGGCGATCCGCCGGCGGAGCTCGTCCCGATCCAGGTCGTCGTCGAGCTCGTCGACGACGGCGCAAGCCGTGCAATCGCGCGCCCTTCGGGCTATGGTGCCCTTAGAGAAGGCGCGCTGTGGACGAAACGGATCTTCTTCGGCGAATCACTGTGAACCCCGATATTTTCGGCGGCAAACCGATCATCCGTGGGCGCCGTCTCGCGGTGGAGCACGTGCTCGGGATGCTCGCCGCGGGTGATAGCCCGGAGGTCATTCTCGAGGGATATCCCTGGCTCGAGCGGGATGACATTCGAGCTTGCCTGATCTATGCCCGGCGCCTCGTCGGCCATGAGCGCGTGGAGCCGCTGATCCTAAAGACCGGAACGTGAAGCTCCTGCTCGACACGTGTGTCTGGGGAGGCGCACGAATCGCGCTGAGAGCCGCAGGTCACGACGTGGTCTGGGCCGGCGAGTGGCCCGAGGATCCAGGAGACGAAGCGATCCTCGCGACGGCCGTCGCGCATGGGCGCGTCCTCGTTACGCTCGACAAGGACTTTGGCGAGCTCGCCATTGTGAGGGGTGCTTCGCACTCCGGTATCGTTAGGATTGTCGGTTTCGCTGCCCGTGATCAAGCTTCCGCCTGCTCGCACGTGATCGCCCTTCACGGCGAACCGCTCGCAGCGGGCGCGATCGTGACGGTCGAGCCGGGACGAATTCGGGTTCGACCGCCTGCGGGGGTCTGATAATCCAGGGCCGGCCTCAGCGTCTCCCGGGGTCTGCACAATCAGCGGAGCGGGGGTGGCGACGGGCGTCGGTCGCCTAAGCATCCCAAAGAGCCGCGGCCACTGCCCGACGTTCAATAGGAGCCGGGGCGATCGCGATGCTTCGAGGGGCCATAACGCCGTCGCTGCGCCCCCTCTACCCTGGGCGCCAATGGGTACGCGGTGCACGCTCTGGTCGATCGAAGGGCTCGCTCTTTCGCACACGGGCCCTGCGCGAGGACCCTTTGCGCAACGAAGGATCCGACCGGGAACCGATGGGGGTTAAACCCGCGCATCCCACCGGAATTATTAGATTCTTTTAATCGTAGGTCGAGGGTTCGAGTCCCGCTCGGCCCACCCTGTTTTGAATGTCTTCCAGTACTTCAGCCTGGCGCGTTCGGCCCTGATCCGCTGGATTCGGCTGGGGACACGTAGAATGCACGTACAGGCTTGAGCGCCGCCGTCTGACGCGCCAAGAGCGGCCTCACGCGGGGCCTTCCGTAGACTTTGTGAAGCATCTTGGTGTCCGCGTGCCCGGGAGCTGAGACCGAGCCTGATCGGGTAGGGCGGCCCGACGAGAGCCTGAGCGGCAATAGCGCGTGGCTACAACTTCACCCGGGCCGAGTGTCGTTCGTCGTGGTCCGAGTTCGCCTTGGTGCCGGTCACGTACGCCTTGGCCATTTCGAACAGATACGTCACGCCCTCGAGGCCGGATGCGTCCCAATAGGCGGCCTCGTTGGGCTCGACAATCAGGATGCACAACGAAGGATCGTCCTTTCCTTTTGGAAACCAAATCTTCCAGGCTTCGGACCACAACTTGTCGATCAGCGCCCGATCCTTCACGTGCCGCGCGACGCCCGTCACCGAAACGAATCGCCGCTTGTCCTGCATGCAGACGTTGACGCACGGGTCGGCCTCCAGCTCTCGCACCTTGGGCGAATCGATCGCCGTCGAAAAGTACAACCCCTCCTGGTCGTCCTCGTTGTGAACAATAGACAGCGGCCGAGACCGCAACCCGCCGTCTTCGGCGCGAGTGACCAACATGGCCGTGTCGAAATCGCCTATGATCTTTTTCAGGCGTTCGCGTTTTTCCGAGTCTGTGAGCGTCGTTGTCATGAAGTGAAAACATAGGAAGCGGCAATGGCGATGCAACCCCCTTCGGACTGTGGGCGCAGCTTGGACGCAGGGGAAACCTGGCCGCGCGCGCGTCGAAAGCTGCAACGGCGCTCACCCGCGCTTGCTGTCTGGGTGCGGCACCGATAGGCTTTTGGAATTGGTAATGCGTCGTGGATTGAGACGGTCGCGCAAGCCCGTAAGGCGATTCCAGCGCGCTGTTGCGCTCACGACCGTGCTGGCGCTGGCAGGATGCGTGGCCAAGGAGCTCAAGCTCGTCGCAGGTGGCGACGCGCACCAGCTACGCATGCGACCGCCGACGAGCATGCCGAATTCGCCGAATCACCCTGCGATCCTCGTTTTGGCGTTCGACGGCGTCGACCGGGCGCTTCTCTACGATGCACTGCGCAAGGGGGAGATGCCCGCGCTGGCGGGGCTGCTCGGCGGTAGCGAGCGGGGCGAGTTCCCGCACGCCTATTTCGACCCGTCGCTCCTCTCGACGCTTCCCTCGACGACCATGGCCGCGTGGGTGACCACCTTCACCGGCGTCGGGCCCGCCCATCACGGCGTGACCGGCAACGAGTTTTTCATCCGAGAAGAACGGCGTCTGGCCGCCCCCGCGCCGGCGACGTTCAACGACCACGAGCCGGTGATCGCGATCTACACGGACCAGTACCTGAACAAGCTATGCTTCGTGCCGAGCGTCTACGAGCGCATGAGGCAGGAGGACCCGAACGTCCTCGTCTGGGTGGCGATGCAGCACTTCTACGCCGGCGCCGATCGCCTGCTCTTGACCAAGCGGACTGTCGTCGTGCAGGCCTTCGAGTCCTACGTCGAAGAGACCGTGACGAAGCTTGCGACGCAGAAAGAATCGTGGGGTTTCTATGAGAAGCTCGATACGGAGGTCGTCAACGTTGTCGTAGCAGCGCTCGACGCCGAGCCGTTGCCCGACGTGCTCACTGTGTACCTGTCGGGCACCGACCTCTACGCGCATGTTGCCGCCGAGGGTCCGGATATCGCGCGCCGCGCCTACCTGCACGAAGTGATCGACCCGCAGATCCAGCGCCTCGCAGCGAAGCTCGGCGCGCGGAATGCGCTCGACGGTCGCTATGTCGTCGTAACGTCCGACCATGGCCATACCGAGGTCGTTCACGATGAAGCGCATGCCATGACGACGAAAGACGAGCACACCCCGCCCGCGCTCCTTCGAAAGGCGGGCTTCCGCGTGCGGCCCTTCAAGCTCGACGTGGCAAAGGACGACGACTTCCAGGCTGTGCTCGCGTACCAAGGCGCGATGGCCTACGTCTACGTCGCGGATCGAAGCACCTGCGCGAACGAGAAGCAGCCTTGCGACTGGGCGCGGCCGCCTCGCTACGAAGAAGACGTTCTGCCGGTCGCCGATGCCTTCTACACGAACAATGAGGACGGCTCGCTGGTCCCCGAGCTGAAAGGCACGATCGACATGATCCTCACGCGGCATCCCAGGCCGTACGCGCAGGAGGACCTGCCGTTCGAGGTCTATGTCGGACGCGGCAACGTCGTGCCGGTCGAGAAATATCTCGCGCAGCACCCTCACCCCACATACGTCGACGTTTCATCGCGGCTGCGCGAGCTCGGGGTCGGGCCGCTCGGCGAACGGGCAGGGGATGTCATCCTCCTCGCGCACGACGGCGATCGCGACGCGCCCGATCAGCGCTACTACTTCGCGGCACCGTATCATTCGTGGCACGGCAGCCCTTCGCGCAAGGACTCCGAGATTCCACTGATCGTCGCCCGCCCGGGTGATTCGACCGACGCCATTCGCGGCGTTGTAGAGAGCGCCCTCGGGGAGCACCCGCATCAGCAGAAGGTGACGGATCTGCTTCTCTCGCTCCGCCGGCAGCCGCGCGTGCGCGCCTCGTCACCGCGCTAGTGAATCGCGGGCGATCGGAGCGGTGCCGGGTTTTTCCTGCGTGAGGTCATGCGTGAGCGTGACCACGCCCGAACACAGCGTGTTTCACCACGAGTACTGCGATCGCGCCGATGACCGCGACGAAAAGGCTCCAAATGTTGAAGCCGTCCACGCCGGTGGCGCCCACGATGTGAAAGAGAAAGCCACCGACCACCGCACCCACAACTCCGAGAACGATGTCGAGAACCATCCCTTCGCCAGTCTTGTTCACGACCTTGCTAGCAATGAACCCCGAAACCAGTCCCAGAACAATCCATGCGATGATCGACATTGTGATTCTCCTTCTTGCCCCATCTCGTGCCGAACTGCCTAAAGCACAAACGGGGCCGCGGCCTTTTCGCACTCGTTTTGCGCGGTGGCTTTCCTGCTCTTCGCAGAATTCCAAGCGTCGCCTCGCATTGTGCCTTCCTGCGCCTCGCCGAGGCGGCGGTGCTCGCCGCGCATCCGCAATCAGCGCGGGGGGACAGGCACCCGCCAGATGTCCCTGGCATAACCGCGGATCGTCTCGTCGCTCGAGAATCGGCCCATGCCAGCCAGATTGGACAGCGCCATTTTCGCCCACCGATCGGGGTCGAGGAACGCCATTTCGACCGCGCGCTGGGCGTCGACGTACGCGCGAAAGTCCCCCAGGACGAAGAACCAATCGTGCTCCAAGAGTGCGTCGATGATCGGACGATGACGCCAAGCCTCGCCGCTCGAATAGGCGCCGCGACCAATCTGCTCCAGGACGTCCTCTAGGTCGCTATCGGCGCGGACGGCAGCGCGCGGGTCGTAGCCGTTGCGCTGCTTTTCGAGGACGTCCTCGTGGGTCATGCCGAAAGAGAAAAAATTTCGTTCGCCCACGGCCGCGCGGATCTCGATGTTCGCCCCGTCGAGGGTGCCGATGGTGAGGGCACCGTTCAACGAGAGCTTCATGTTGCCGGTCCCCGACGCCTCCGTGCCGGCGGTGGAGACCTGCTCCGAGAGGTCGGCGGCGGGAATGACGATCTCGGCGAGGGAGACCGAGTAGTCCGGCAGAAAGACGAGCTGGATGCGATCGCGCGTGCGCTCGTCGGCCCTCAGGGCGGCTCCCACGTCGTTGGCGAGGCGGATGATGCGCTTGGCCATTTCATATCCGGGCGCGGCCTTGCCCGCCAGGAGGAGGACGCGGGGAATTCGCAGCTCGCCTCGGATCGCCAGGCGGTGGAGGAGGACCGCGTGAAGAATGGGCAGGAGCTGGCGCTTGTACTCGTGGATGCGCTTGATCTGGACGTCGAAGAGCGCGTCCGGCGAGAGCCGAATGCCGTGCGTCTTCTCGACGAGGGCGGCCAGGTTCTGTTTGTTCACGCGCTTTGCGGCACGGAAGGCGCTGCGCAGGCCGGGGTCCTCGACGACCCCCGCGAGCCGCTCCAGCTGAGGCAGGTCGGTGACCCACCCGTCGCCGACCTTCGCCGTGATGATCTCCGACAGGGGTGGGTTGCATTTGCGCAGCCACCGGCGCGGGGTGATCCCGTTGGTTTGGTTGCCAAACTTCGCAGGCCACATGTCCGCGAAGTCCCGAAACAGCCGCTGTTGCAGGATCTCGCTGTGTAACTCGGAGACGCCGTTGACTTTGGCGCTGCCCACGATCGCCAGGTGCGCCATGCGTATGTGCTGGTCGGGCCCCTCTTCGATGAGGGACATCCTCCGGATGCGCGCAGGGTCGTTGCCGAAGTGGGTTCGGACCTCCTCGATGAAGCGGCGGTTGATCTCGAAGACGATTTGCAAGTGACGCGGCAAGATCCAGCCGAAGAGCGAGACGGGCCACTCCTCGAGCGCCTCGGGCAGGACCGTATGGTTCGTGTAGGCGAAGCATCGGTAACTGATCGCCCACGCGTCGTCCCATTCGAGGTGGTGCTCGTCGAGCAAGAGCCGCATCATCTCCGCGACGGCGACCGCGGGATGGGTGTCATTGAGCTGGAAGACCGCCTGTTTGTGAAGGGTGCTGACGGAGCCGAAATGCTTGACGTGACGGCGAATCACGTCCTGAAGGGTGGCGGAGACGAAGAAGAACTCCTGCTTCAGGCGAAGCTCGCGCCCCTCGGCGATCTGGTCGTTCGGATAGAGCACGCGCGCGAGGTTTTCGCTCGCGTTCTTGTCGCAGACGGCCTTGATGTAGTCTCCACGGCTGAAGCTCGCGATGTCAAACTCGCGTGTCGACTTCGCCGACCAGAGGCGAAGCGTATTGACCACGTCGTTGCGATAACCGGGGACGGGCGTGTCGTAAGCCATCGCGATGACGCTCTCGGCGTCCGCCCACTCGAAGACGTCGCGAGCCTCGTGCTTGCGCGCGATGACCCGCCCGCCGAACTTCACGAGGTAGATGCGGTGGGGGCGGGGAACCTCCCATGGGTTCGGGTAGCGCAGCCAGTTGTCGGGGCGCTCGACCTGCTGGCCGTCGACGATCGCCTGGCGGAAGATCCCGTACTCGTACCGGATGCCGTAGCCGATCGCCGGGATGCCGAGCGTGGCCATCGAGTCGAGAAAACATGCGGCCAGACGCCCAAGGCCGCCGTTGCCGAGACCCGCGTCGTCCTCGTAGCGCGCGAGTTCGGCCCCATCGAGCGCGAAGCTCCCGAGCGCGGCGCCCACCTCGCCGGTGATCCCGAGGTTGAGCATCGCGTCGTCGAGCAGGCGACCGATGAGAAACTCGAGCGAAAGGTAGTAGACATGTCGGTCGCGGAACGTCCGCCGCATCGTCCGGGTCCAGCGCTCGGAAATGCGGTCGCGGATGGTGAGCGCGAGCGCTTGATACAAATCTCGTGGCGTCGCCGAGAATTCATCTCTCACGAGCGTCGACCCGACATGAGACGCGAAGGAGCGCTCGATGGCGTCCCGGTCCATCGAAAGATGGGTGGCGAATAGGTTCTCGGTCCGCTCGCTCATGGGTCCGCCCCTCCGCATCGTATGGGAGCCAAGGCTCCTCGACGCAGGCGTCGCCATCACCTGCGGGATAGAGAGTAGCGCACTCGCCGCGATCGAGCGACACGCCATGGCCCGCGCCTCGGCGCCGCCGCTCACGCGCACCGAGACCCCCGGTCGTCAACCGGAGTTGCAATCTCCTGTTATTGACGCGTCCTGGAAGCGGGAGTCTGCTCGGCTGGCCGTTGACGAATCCGTACGCACGGAACTTCCGCAACGGCGACGAAAGCAGAGGTGGGCGATGAAACGAGAAGCAACGCTCCGATCGGTACTCGTGCTGAGCGTCTTGGCGGCACCGGCGATCGGCCGCGCAGAGACCGCCCGATTGGTGGACAAGAGCGTACTTTCGGGCGCCAAGCTGCGCACGACCACGCTTGCGCCCGGAGGCCACCGCATCGCAGCGGCCTCGGAGCGGCAAAACGCCATTCCCGGTGTCGACTCGCTCGTCAACTTCGTCGGGACCTTCCAGGCCGATGGGGTCGATCAGAACGGAACCCCCAAGCGCGAGTGGACGTACGCGATGGTCGGCACCGCGCCCGAGCACGGCGGCATCACCATCCTGGATGCACCTATCGTCCCTGTCTCTCTGGACCTCCTCGGAGAAGACGGGTCGCTCTTCTTTCATCTCGACGTGACGCCGTTCGTCATACCCACTTTGCTGTCGCCGGTATTCGCCCCATTTCGCTGGTCATCGAGCCCCTTCCCGACGCAATACACCGACGCCGTTCAGCGCGCCGAGTTTTTCAGCAAGATGCGGCCGAACTGGCACACCTTTCTCCTTCCCAGGATCGTTCAGCCTCGCACCGTGACGCTGCAGGCGACAAGCTACGTCGCGGTCGCGAACGACGACGGTACCTGTTGCGCGGCCGTGCTCGTCGACGAGAACGCGTTCGTGGCCGCAGTTTTCCCGGCCACGCCCGACGACACGTCCACCGTGCTCGGTCAGTTGGAGAGCTCGAACGAGATCTCGACGCGATCGATCACCACCCTGCTCTTCCCCAACACGTATCTGACAGACCCCACTCTCGGCTGTTGCGTGTTGGGGTTCCATACGTATGACGTCGAGCCCGGCGACGCGACCAACCATGGGCGCGAGCGCCGCTACGTCATGAACTTCTCGAGCTGGATGTCCCCTGGGCTTATTGGTGCGGGACTCGGGGACGTGACCGCGCTGAGCCACGAGATGGCCGAGACCTTCAACGACCCCTTCGTCGCCGGCGACGGGGTGCACAACGTCGTGCCCTGGTGGCAGTCGGGGCCTGAATGCCAGGATGTCAACGAAGTCGGCGATGTCATCGAAGGCCTCGCCAATTCCGCCTTTCCGGTCGAGCTCAACGGGATGACCTACCACCCGCAGAACGTGGCCCTTCTGCCCTGGTTTGCGCGTGAGTCAGTGTCGTCAGCCATTCATCACGCCTACAGCTTTCCTGACGAAACGGTGCTGACGGCCCTCTCGCCGGTTCAATCTGCGATGTGCCACTGAACGCAGAGACGGTGAGCGACAGCGATCGGGGTCGATCGGAGTCGGAGGAACGGACAACGCTGGCGTGTGTCACGAGCCAGCTTGCGCGCTGATGCGGTACGTCGACAACGAACAGGCATCGAAACGAGAAAATCACGCGCCGGTCGAAAGAAGAACTGCAAGGCTCTGTAATCGACCATCGGTGCATACGAACTTACACTCCCCCTTGAACCTGCTCGCTCTGACTCATCGAACGAGCACTTTTGTGTATGCATCAAATCAAATCAAATAGGTGATTGCGATGTTCAACAGCGCGGACGTGATGCGCTATCGTCTTTGGGGTGTGGGCATCCTCGGAATACTGTCGGGGTCTCCGGTGGCCGCCTCGATGGGGTGCAGTCCGTCAGGGGCGGACGCGTCGCGCATCTCGGAGAGCGAGGGCGCTGCAATGACCGGCGGGCAGGGGAGACAAACGCTCCGAATCAGCGCGACCCAGGCCATTCGCCCGCCCGCCAAGCAGGCCTATCGCCATTTGGAGGGCAGCCCGTTGTCCGCCGACTCGGCGAGGCGAGCGCCCGGCGAGCAAGGCGCGCCCAACTATCGGATCCACAATCCGGGGAGCGCGCCCGACCGACGTCCGTTCTTCAGGGAATACTCCGACCGCAAAGCTCCCCCATTCGTTCCCGGAGAGCGGGCCCCTCGTGGGCCCGGCGACGCGGTGGACGTTCAAGTGGACCGCGGTCAAGTCCTCCGGCCGCTCCCGAGGACATTGTTTGGCAACAATGCGGCCGTTTGGGATGGCGCCAACTTGCAGTCGCTGGCGATGTTCGACCGGCTCAAGGCCGTGAATCTGCCCCTTCTGCGCTTCCCGGGCGGGAGCACGTCTGACACCTACCATTGGGACGGGGCGTATCCCCCCTACGCAGTGGCGCAAGGCTGGAACGTGATGAGCCAGAGCTGGGCGGTCAGCACGGCGGAATACATGTACATGGTGCGCCGGCTCGGCGCGATCCCGCTCATCACGGCCAATTACGGTTACGCAACGTACGACACGACCGCCACCGACGGAAATCCGGCGAACGCGGCTCGCCTCGCGGCCGACTGGGTCGAGTACTGCAATGCCCCGAACGACGGGTCGAATCCAAACGGAGGCAAGGATTGGGCGGCTCAGCGAGCGCTCGACGGATCACCCGAGCCATTCGGCGTGAAGTACTGGGAAATCGGCAACGAGACGTTCGGCAACTGGGAGGTTGGCTACGATCCAGAGGGGAGCACGTACGCCGAGAACTTCAAGACCATCGCCGACGCGATGAAGGCCGTCGATTCGAGCATCTCCATCGGACTCGTGGCAGAGGTGGACACCCCAGGTCAGCCCTGGACGGCAGCCGTCCTCTCGCACCCGGGCACCCTCGATCGAGCGGATTTCTTGATCGTCCACGACTATTTCGAATACATCGTCGCTCCCGGTCAACTCTCGGACAGTCTGCTCCTCGCGCAGTCGAGCCAGATCGGAGAGCGAAAGGCGTGGCTGGATGACCTCGTGGCCGTGAACACGGCGAGAGCGCCCGGGTCAATTCCGTATTATCTCGGGGAATACAATGGAACGATCCCAAGCAATCCGATGCAAATCTCCCTTGTGAACGGCCTCTTCGTGAGCAAGGTCCTCGGGGAGCTCGCCACCACAGGGTGGGCGGCGTCGTCGATCTGGGACGTGCTCAACAACTACGACACGAGCGGTGCGTTCGGCGCCGGAGATTCCGGCTTCCTTTCGGTCAACCAGCCCGGCGTGCCGGACTTCACCCCGCGCCCGAGCTACTATCCTTTTTACTTCTACACGAGAAACTTCGGCGATCATCTCGTAGGGGTCACGAGCAGCGATCCGGCGGTGACGGCGTATGCGAGCACATGGTCGGACGGCGCGACCGGGGTCGTCGTCGTCAACGAGGCGGCTTCGAGCAAGCGCGTGACGCTGTCGCTCTCGGGCGGGGAGCCGTCCGAGCGAGCCAACGCCTGGGTATTGTCTGGCGACTCGCTCGATGCGGAGCAGGTGACGCTCAACGGGCAGCGCGCGAGCACTCTCGCTGGCGGGCCGTTGCCGGAGGCCGTTGTTCCGTACTCGCTGCGCGCGAGCCCGGACGGCACCTTCGTGTGGACGATCCCGCCGAACTCGGTCGGCAGCGTCGTCATGTACTGACACGCCGAACGTCGAGTGCTGCCTGAATGGCACGTCAACTCACGGCTCGTAGCCAAGCTGGCCATGGCTGTTGTCACCCCAGCAGTCCACGATGCCCCCTGAGAGCAGCGCGCAGGCGTGGAGGTCTCCCGAGAATATGGCCCTGACGTGACTTAAGGCAGTTACAGGCGCGAGAGAAGAGGGACTTGTCGTCGAGCCGTTGCCCAGCTCGCCGTCGGCGTTGTAGCCCCAGCACGCGACCCGGCCATTTGAGAACAACGCGCACGCGCTGAGCTGACCGGCGGCGATCTGCTCGACGCCGCTCAAACCCCGGACAGCTGTGGGCCTGGGCGTGCTGTTGGTTGTGTTGTCGCCGAGCTCTCCTTGGCTGTCGTCGCCCCAGCATTCGACCGAACCGCTGCGCAGCAAGGCGCAGTTGAAGACCCCGCCTGCGGCAATGGCCTCCACGTCACGCAAGCCCGGTACGAGCACGGGGGTTGTCGAGCAGGCCCCCCCGTTCGAGCAAGTCTCTGCTCCAGCTTGGGCCCCATTGCCGAGCTCTCCGAATGTGTCATCCCCCCAGCAAGCGACCCGGCCGTCCCCGAGCAAGGCGCAAGTGTCCACTCGAGAGCCGTTGCCGGCAAAAAGAGATTTGACCCCGTGCAAACCGGAAACCGGGACTGGTGTCATGGAGCACGGGCTGCCGTTGCCAGAGGTGTTTGGGCCGCTCGTGGTTTCGATGCCCAGCTCTCCGAAGCTGTTGTCGCCCCAGCAGGAAACGCGGCCATCTTTTCGCAGGGCACACGCGTAGCTCTTGCCCACAGTGATGGCGACCGCGTCTCGCAGCCCCGCCACCGCCACCGGCGTCGGCGAGCTCACCATCGTGCCGTTGCCAAGCTCTCCGTACGTGTTGTCTCCCCAGCAGCGAGCTGTGCCGTCTTGGAGCAGCGCGCACGCGCTGACTTCGCCGGCGGCGATGTCGACCACCCCTTCGAGCGTCGGTACCGCGACGGGAGCTGAAGAATCCAACGCAGAGCCGTTGCCGAGCAGTCCGCTTGCGTTGCTGCCCAAGCATTCGACTTCGCCGTTCGTGCGCAGCGCGCATGTGTAACCGGCTCCAGCGGCAACGCTTCCGATACCGCTCAGCCCGCCGACCGGCAGCGGGGTCGTGGAGCTTGGCACCTGGAGCGGTAGTGGCGGCGGCGCGAGCGGCGGGAAAGGTCCCCCGTCGTCGCCGAGATAGCCCCAGCACTGGACCGTGGAATCGGAAAGCCGGGCGCAGGCTCGATACGCCCCCGCGGCGATCGATGTGACGCCGGCCAAGTTGGACACCGCGACCGAGGTCGTGGAGCTCGTGGTGGTCCCGTTTCCAAGCTCTCCGTAGGTGTTGTCGCCCCAGCACCGCACCGTGCCGTCCTGGAGCAGCGCGCACCCAAAGGCCGCCCCTGCCGCAATCGCCGTCGCTGCCCTCAGGTCGGACACGGCAACCGGAGTCACGGAGCTCGTGGTGGTCCCGTTTCCAAGCTCGCCGTAGGTGTTGTCGCCCCAGCACTCCGCCGTGCCATTCGAGAGCAGCGCGCAACCGTCGTAGAAGCCCGTGGCAATGGCCACGGCTCTCCGTACCTCCACAACCTCCATCGGCGTCGTCCAGCACGCGCCTCCGGCGCACAATTGACCGGTCGTCGCTCCGGTTCCGAGCTCTCCGTAGGTGTTGTCGCCCCAGCACCGCACCGCGCCGTTCGAACGGCGCGCGCAGTGGAACCCCTGGCCCGACGCGATCGCGGTGGTTCGGTCGAGACCCGACACGGCAGAGGGCGTCGCCGAAGCGCTGGTCGTGCCGTTGCCGAGGCTGCCTCGGCTGTTGTCGCCCCAGCATTCGACCGATCCGTTCGAGAGCAGCGCGCACGCATCGCGATCGCCGCCGGAGACCGCAACGACGCCGGTCAGCCCCGCGACGGACACGGGCACGGACGAATTGTTCGTCGTGCCGTCGCCGAGCTCTCCGTCCGCGTCGTAACCCCAGCACGAGACCGCGCCGCCGGCGAAAACGGCGCAGCTGAAGGCTTGCCCGGCTCCGAGAGCCGTCGCGCCGCCGAGTCCCGCCACCGAGACGGCCGCTGGCCGGTCCACCAGGGTTCCATCGCCCAGCTGCCCGAACGCGTTGTATCCCGAGCACTGGACCGAACCGCCCGGCGTCAGCGCGCACGTACCGTCGTAGCCCGCGACCAGGGCCGTCGCGCCGTTGAGGCTCCGCTCGGGCACCGGCGTCGTGAAGAAAGGAGTCGTCGCGACTTGGAGCGAGCCTCCGGGGCAGGTCCCCGCGTCGGCCGGCCCCCCGTCTACCGGCCTTGCGGCAATCTCGGCGGGCGGACCGATTCCGACAGCCGCTTTGCTGTTGTCCCCCCAGCACGCGACCGTTGCGTCCGCGAGCAGTGCGCACGTGAAGTTGCCGCCCGCGGCGATGGTTCGGACGCCGCTCAGGCCCGAGACCGCAACCGGCGTCGACGAGCTCGTCGTCGTCGCGTTGCCGAGCTCACCGGACGTGTTGTCCCCCCAGCACGCCACGGTACCGTCGGCGAGCAGCGCGCAGGCATGGCTCAGTCCCGTGGCGATCGATGTCGCGCCGCACGCACCAGACACCCGTACCGGCGCGGGCGAGCTCGTCGTCGTGCCATTCCCGAGCTCGCCCGACCCGTTTGCACCCCAGCAGGCAATCGTGCCCCCTGAGACGCAAGTGAAGTTGCCTGTCGCGCTCGCGGCCAGCTGTTTGGCGCCGCTCAGCACCGTCGCCGCAGTGGCCACTGGCGTCGGCGTCGACAGGACCGAGGGGGTGCCCCCGATTCCCAGTTGCCCCGCGTCGTTGCGCCCCCAGCATTCCGCGGTACCGTCCGAAAGGAGCGCGCACGTGTAACCGTTGCCCGCGGCTACGGCGACCGCGCCCCCCAAGCCTGCGACCGTGACAGGCGTGGACGTGCTGGTGGTCGTCCCCTCGCCGAGCTCCCCGTAGCTGTTGTCCCCCCAGCACGCGACCGTGCCGTTCGATAGCAGGGCACACGCATGCGTCGTGCTCACTGAAACGGCCGTCGCACCCTGCAGCGCTGAGATCGGGGCCGGCGTGATCGAGGTCGCGCCACCTCCCGAGCCCCAGCACGTGACGGTGCCGCCGGGCAGCAAGGCGCACGTCGACGCGCCCCCGGCGGCGATCGCCGTGGCGCCCGCCACGCCCAGGACCGAGACCGGCGTTGACGAGAGCGAGAGGATCCCGTAGCCGAGCCCGAGCTGCGCGCCCGAGTTGTCGCCCCAGCATGCGATCGAGCCGTCCGCCAGGAGCGCGCAAGCATGCGAGCTGCCTGTCGCGATCGCCGTAGGGGTACCCGGCAACCCGACGATGGGCACAAACGTTGAGGACAGCGGGACCGACGCCACGCCTCCGTCGATCGCGCATGCGCTGCCGCCAGCGCTCGCGTCGGTCCCCGCCGCATCCGGCCCCGACCCACCCTCCACGGCGAGAGGTGCGAAGAGGCTGTTGCTTCCGGCGATATCCACCGAATCGGCTGCGAAAGGGGGGCAGAACCCGAATCCGCATCCGGTCGGGCGGCCGTCAACACAGCTTCCGGTGAATGTCGCCATTCCGGTCGAGCAGTCGACCGTGAATGTGCCTTGGCCGGCGACCTCCATAGAGCGCTGGCCGCACGTCGAGAAGAACGGGGGCAAGGTTGCCTCTGCACTGAAGCCGGAAGCGGTTGGAACGAGCGTCGCGGCTCCGAAACCAGCCAAGTAAGGGGTCGAGAGCCAGACGGTCCACCCGGTGGAGACGTACCGGAAGGAAACGGAGACAGCGCCGCTCACCGGGCTCGAGGCTGCCATGCACATGCACCCCAATCCTGTACACCCGCCTATGGACGCAGCGGGGTTGACGGTCGTGCATTCCGTACCCGTCACCGGGATGACGTAGTTCCTTTCGGGCAGGCATCCGAGTGGCGGGGGCCGACACGACGGCGCAGTCATGACGCCGTTCGCCGTGATGAGATTCCCCTGGTCGTAGACGGCGAAGTGAACGTCGCTCGTGTAACTCGTGCCCGACAGACAGGAGCTGTACCACTCCGCGGTGCCGGGGACGAAGTTCGAACCGTCGGCAAGAGCAACGTCGACCCGGATATTGGTCCACGCGGCGCCAGGCGGCAGCAAGGTGCTGTCGCTGTCGGCAATCGCCACTTCCCAGTCCGCCTGGTGCGTGGCGTCGGGCCCGCACGCCGGGGAAAATGACGTGGCCGTCGCCGTCACGCCGGAAACGTCATGGGCACAGCCGACGTTCGGATCGAGGCTGGTGATTTGCCCTCCGCTCTGCACGGTGGCCACCAGGCTCTGGCCACTCGTGTCGTCAGCCCAATACCGCAAAGCGACATCCGACAACGGGACGGGCGCCGTGCCGCGGTTCGTCACGCGGAACACGTCTTCTCGGCCGTTCGCGATGCACGAAGTGGTCAGCACCTCGAGCTGCAGCGGGGTCGCCGTCGCGCCCAGTCCAAGAGGTTGCGCGACGCTTCGCGTCGACGTGTCGGACGTGGTGCCCGATGAGACCGATCCGGCACATCCAGGCGCCAGCGCGACCAGCACGGCGAATAAAGATGCAAGCCCGGACGCCGAAAGCCCCACAGTTTTCGTAATCGTCTGCCAGCCCATCGCACTCCCTCCTCGCGCGGGTCCTCTCGTCTCGTCGTTCCCGTTGATTGAAGAGCCGACCGGCCCCTCCGAACCCAGGCTCGCGGAGCGCTCTGCGCCGATCGCCACTACTTCGTGACGCGCCGAAAGTGCCAGAATCGCGCCAGCTCGGCGCGAGCCCTCCGCCGCCGATCGCTTTGTCAGATGCCAATCTTGAGCGAGGCATTCAGGACCGCGTTTTGCTCGCCGAGTGCGGGCGGTGCCACGCTTCGGCGTGCGTGGGAAAGCGCGGCAACTTGTGCAGAACGGGCGCAGACTCTGCACCCGTTGGAATCGGGAATAGGGACCGGAGAGGGCGTTGAGTCCTGAACCGTCAAATCGCGACCTCTTTCATTGCCCCTTCTGATTGGTCGTGTGGACGTCTTGGACGTTCGACCAGAGCGACGGCGACCCAGCGAATGACCATGGTGCCGCCGTTCCACTTGGTCACGGCGTGCGTCCTCTTTCGGATGCGGCTCTTGACGACTGCGATGACGTTGGTCGCCGCCGCTGGTCCAGCTCAACATGCAGGCTCTACGGATCGTACGCGAACACAAGCAGCCGAGAACTCGCCGAATCCGCCACGTAGGCGTTGCCGTTCGCGTCGGCGACTGCGTTGCGCGCGCCGTCGGACGTGGCGCCGACCGCGACGATGGTGAGCTGCCCCTTGGCGTCGACCCTCGCGATCGTCAGCTTTGCCGCTTTCGCTGCCCCGACGTAGACGAGCTGCTTGCCATCCACGTAATCGATGTTGTCGACACCCGCACCCGTTTCTAGCGTCCCGAGGTGCGCTCCGTCGTGCGCTCCATCGAGCACCCGGACCCCATCGGTACACGCGACGATGACGAAGTTGTGCGTTGCGTCGAAGGCGAGGCCGCGTGGACCGTCGGCGCCACAGCCGGAGGGCCAGGTGGCCTTGGCCTTGTGGGTCTTCATGTCGACCACGACGGTACCGCCCTTGTCCTCCAAGTTCGTGAAGAACAGGCCGTGGACTTCGTCGACCGCGTAGCCCTCGGGAGCGCCGTCGACCTTGACGGCGGTCTTCACTTTGAGCGTTCCGGGCTTCGAGGCATCGAGCACAGTGAGGGATTGGTCCTTCGGCGTGGTGACCCAAACCTCTTTGGTGGAGGCGGCATAGGCGACCCCGTCCGTGGCAGAAGGCAGTTTTAGGCACTTGGCCGCCTTGAGCGTTTTCACGTCGATCGGGCAGACCTCGCTCGTGGCGCGGTTGCCGACGTACACATAGCCGTCGCCCACGGTCGCGGCGCTCGGGCCGAACGTCCGCTTCTTGCCCTTCACCTCTCGCTCCTCTGTCTTGAAGCCGTCGACGCGCGTGAAGTTGCCGCTCGCGACATCGAGCACGTCAACGCTTCCCGTGCTGGCCACCGGCACCCAGACGCGCGAGCGTCCGCCCTCGTAGACGATGTAGTCCAAGAATGCCGTACCGGTTGCGCCCGGGAGAGCGAGAGGCCTGAACGAAAGCTGCGCGGGAGGGGGAGCCGCGGGAGGAACCACGGCGGCCGGCGCGGCAGACGCGGTAGCCGCGACTTCGGGTGCAGCAGATGCGCTCAGGGCGGGGGCAATCGTCGACGGCGGCAATGGGGCGGGAGGACGTTCGCCGGCACACGCCGACGAGATGACAAGCAGAGCCGTGAGAGTGCGGGCCGTACACATGCCAGGTGTCTCGCACGAAGGACCGCGATTGGCGAGAGTCGTTGTGGCGAAGACACCCCGCGGCGGGAAGCGGTCTTCCGCTGACGCCGCTGGCCTCTCGGCATTCTGCTCGCACCACAAGGAGGCCCCCACCACGGCGAAAGCCGACCTCCCGCCTCGCACAATCGGTGGCTCGGGCTTCGCCGTGTGTCCTTCGGCGCAAAGATCGCGCACCGCAATCAACATGCTCCCTGCGGCATCGCGTGCGAGAATGCTCTCTATGAGAGCGACCGGACGGCGGCTGTGCGCCTTCGTGTTCACCGTGCTCGCCGCCGGTTGCGGCGGCAAGTTTACCGGAGGCGGAGGTGAGGGAAGCGGTTCGGGCGCTCCCAAACAGGCGGCTAACACGAACGGATCAGCCGGAACGTTCGGCGCGGCTTCGGCGCCGGCAGCCGAAGACGGCGGTGCTCTCACAGACGCTCCGAGTGGCCTTCCGAGCGTCGTCGCTGTCGGTGGCACGGAGGGAGGTGCTGCACCAATCTTCGTCGGGCCGAGCTCTTCGTCGATGCCCGAGTCGCCTCCGCCGAGTCAGGCGCACCTCACCACGCTGGCTTGGGGCCAGATTTGCCCGTGGGGCATGGCGGTCGACGCGACGAGCGTCTATTGGACAGACTGTGGCGACCCGACTGGCGGAACCGTGCAGAAGGTGTCGAAAACCGGCGGCGCTATTGTGACGCTCGCGGCCGGCGATGTCCTCTCTGGCATCACGGTCGAGGGCAGCAACGTATACTGGGTCGCCCGCACCGACCAGGGGTCGGGCGGCGCGATCAAATCAGTCTCGGTCGCCGGTGGAACGCCGATGGTCGTCGCGGCCCAATCGGGTGCTCCGTCACACATCGTCGCCGACGCTTCGTACGTATACTGGGGCGACTTGAACGGGGGCGGAGTGATGAAGGCGCCCCTTGGCGGCGGCGCGGCGACGATGGTCGCCCCCGCCGCATCGGCATTTCAGATCGCGCTCGGCGATACGGCGATCTTTTGGATGGATTTACCGGGGTTGATGACGGCCCCCAAGACGGGGGGAGCGGCCATGAGCCTCGCCTCCGGGTTCATTTCGCTTCCCCCGGCTGGCCTCGCTGTCAACGCGACTACGGTCTACTTCAGCGCTGGGCCGCCCAACAGGGCGGGAATCAGCGACGTTCCGATCGACGGGGGGGCGGTCAGCTCGATCGCCTCCACCCACGCATCCATCGGAGGTGGACCCATCGCGATCGACGCCACGAGAGTCTACTGGGCCGATACGTCCGGCGCCGTCTACGCGGCGCCCCAGTCTGGCGGCATGGCTACTTTGCTCGCCATCGGGCAGGACAACGTCGACGCGATCGCCGTCGACGACGGCGCGGTGTACTGGCTCGTCAACGGAAACGGGAGTCTCGGAGGAGTGATGGAGCTCCCGCTCTCGGCGGTGGCCTGGTAAGTGGCGCGCGAAATACGCGCTCTCCTTGTGGGCCAGCGACCGCATACATCGCCACGCGCCCCTTCAGGGCGCGTCCCTTCGACGCCGTCGCCGGCACATGGCGGTGGCCCCCAGCACGGCCATCCCTTCGAAGGCGACCACGCTCCCATCCGGAGCGTGGTCCGACAGCGCGCAGCCGGAGCCGCTCGCCGAGTCCGACATGGAGTGGCTGGAGACGGCACCTCCCCCGTCCAGAGTGGCAGCCCCATCGACGGACCCCACGGACGCGCCCAAGGGGACTCCCCTCGTGGCAGCGTCGTCCTCCGATCCGGTCGCGGCGGGAGGCTCGCAGATCCCCTGGGAATATCCAATCATAAACGAATACGATCCGTTGGCACTTCCACCGCCGCCGCCGCCCCCCGACGGGCTGCACGTCCCTCCATCGCCGCATGGTTGCCCAGGATTGCTGCAGGCGTTTGGCGGTAAGTCCACGCACGCCCCGCAGCTTCGCGTCGTCGTGGACCCGTCGGCGGTCTCAGTGCACGTCGCGGCGAGGCAGGTTCCGGCCGCCCCCGCGTCGCACGATTGCCCGATCTGGGCGACCGGGCATTCCTCTTGGGCGGCCGCCGTCTGCGGTCCGAACAAGAGAGCCGCTGCGAACCATCCCACCAAGTTTCGCGGGTTCATGCCAATTCCTCCCTTGGTGAGAAGAGAATCCTTGGTGAGAAGAGAATACGTCGCGTATGCGGCCCGGTCGAGCACACGGCGGTGAAGCAGCAGGAGAGGACGTCGCCTCCAGATGCCCGGTAGGAGCCGCCATCGTCAAATGACCGTTTTGGCGGCCGAGTCCGGCGCCTCGACGCGCTTCAGCGCATTTCGTTGAGCGTTCGGTCCAGGTTGAACGCAGCGCTGATCAACGCAAGGTGCGTCAGCGCCTGCGGATAGTTCCCGAGCGCCGCCCCCGTGCTGCTCGTCTGCTCGGCGTAGAGCCCGAGGTCATTCGCGTAGCCCAGCATCCGCTCGAACATGAGCCTCGCTTCTTCGAGCCTTCTCCGGTCGCGGCGCCCGGAGCGAGTCAGCGCCTCGACCAGCCAGAACGTCGCGCAGTTGAATGTTCCCTCCTGCCCGGTGAGCCCATCCGAAGGTCTTTGGGGGTCGTATCGGTAGACGAGGCCATCCGACAGCAGGCCGCCGTCTTTCGGCAGACGGGATATGGCGCCCAGGGTGTCCAGCATCTTCGGGTCGACCGGTGAAAGAAAGAACGTCAACGGCATGAGCAGGTTCGACGCGTCGATCGTCTCGCCGCCGTAATACTGCACGAACGACCGGCGCTGCTCACTCCACCCGCGGGCCATGATGTCTTCGTAGATGGCGTCGCGCTCTGTGAGCCATCGGCTGCGGTCGGCGGGAAAGGATCGCTTGTCGGCGAGGCGGAGACCGCGGTCGAGCGCGACCCAGCACATCAACTTGGAGTAGACGAACTGGCGACGTCCGCCGCGCGTTTCCCAAATGCCCTCGTCGTCGCGCCGCCAGTTTGCGCACACCCAGTCGACGATGCGCCGGAGCTGGACCCACAGGTCGAATGAGATCGGGTCGCCGTACTTGTTGAAGAGATAAACGGAGTCCATCATCTCGCCGTAGATGTCGAGCTGGAGCTGATTGTAGGCGCCGTTGCCGATGCGCACCGGCCGCGAGCCGCGATACCCATCGAGGTGACGGAGCTCGGACTCTGCGAGATCGCTTCGGCC
>Ga0265320_10000306_pt1 | contig 40108 bp, 24 predicted proteins | sample 4827metaG_FD_202087 | JGI IMG/M metagenome (GOLD analysis project Ga0265320, IMG submission 202087) | Rhizosphere microbial communities from Carex aquatilis grown in University of Washington, Seatle, WA, United States - 4-8-27 metaG | ecosystem: Host-associated > Plants > Roots > Rhizosphere >... | reverse complement strand
GAGTCCTGGGGCAACCCCTGCTCCGTCTGCCACGCATCGATGGAATAATCGGCCACCGAGGAATTGGTCGCGCCCGGAAGCGAAAAGCCGCACAGCAAAATCCAGAAGATCCCAACACCGGCGGAGATGCCCGTTCGCCGGCGCGCACAGGTTGAGGGTTTAAATCGCCGCGGCACGGGATTCAGGATAATTGGTTTGTTCCCGCGGAGCAAGGTTTGGGGCGTCGCCGCCGGAAGCCGACCGGCAGGAACTGGAATTCTGCCTGTGAGAAAAAACCTCCTCTCCGGTCGCTGCTCGCCCCCTCTCTCCATCGGGGCGGGGCGGAGGGAAATAAACAATTGTTTGCCCATGACACAATCCGGTAAAATTTGTCATCCTGCCGGCGGGCAGGCGCGGTTGCCGGCTGGCGGGACGCGACGCGCGACCGTGTCGTCTAAACAGATGACAACCCTGTTTATGAAAACGGATGTAAAAGAAGAGGTAGCATGAGCATTGGTGTTTCGATTGTTGAAGATGACGGCCCGGCCCGGGAGGTTCTCACGGACTGGATCCGACACGCCCAGGGTTTCCGCTGTGTGAGCCACTACGGCAGCGCCGAAAGCGCGCTGGCCAGGTTGCAGGCGGAGAAACCGAGCGTGGTGCTGATGGATATCAATTTGCCGGGCATGAGTGGAATTGAATGCGTGCGCCAGTTGAAGCCACAACTGCCGGACACCCAATTCGTCATGCTGACCGTTTACGAGGACACCGACCACATCTTCGATGCCCTGGCGGTGGGCGCGAGCGGTTATCTCCTGAAACAAACACCCCGCGACGAACTGCTCACGGCCCTGAAGGACGTGCACGCGGGAGGGTCGCCCATGACCAGCAACATCGCCCGCAAGGTGGTGCAGTCCTTCCTGCGGGCCGCGCCCCAGGTGGATGAATCGGTAACTCTTTCCCCGCGCGAGCGGGAGGTGCTGGAATTGCTCGCCTGTGGTTATCTCTACAAGGAAATTTCCGATAACCTGGGCATCACCGTGGCAACCGTGGTCACTTACATCCGGCGCATCTACGAGAAGCTGCACGTGCGGTCCCGTGCCCAGGCCGTGGCCAAGTATGGGCATTTCACCGCCCGCGACGAGCGCGGACGCAGCGTGGTTTCCAAGTAAAATTTTTCAGGCGGCCGGGCGGCCGCGTCCGATCCGGTGCCCTTTCCAACCGTAAAAGGCCACGTAGGCGTAGGCCACCAGGGGAACGATGAAGGAAAACTGGAGCCGAAGGTGGTCGGCCACGAATCCCTGGACCGGCGGCAGAATGGCGCCACCCAGGATCGCCATGACCAGCAACGACGAGGCCTGGCTCTTATAGCTGCCGACGCCTTCGATCGCCAGTGAGAACGTGTTCGACCAGCCGACGGAAGTAAACAATCCCACGACGCGAATCAATGAGTTCACGCCAGCGACGTGGGCCAAGGCCAAAAGGAAAATGGTCGCTCAGGCTGCTTGAGCAAAGCGACCACTGATTGATGGCCAGCGAAGTAGCAAACCGCCTAGGCTCGCCCGGCTCCGGGACTATTGGTTGAGCGCATTGAACATCAGCCTTTTGGCCGTCACTGGTTGAAATTTATTGGAATCTCTGCCCACGAACGAATCCATGAGTCCGGGCAGCGCCAGGAGCACGATTTTGCCCTGGCCACAATGGACGATGGCCGCAGCGATGCCAACGTTTGGATCGTGATCTTTGCCGTAACCGATGACGGACTCGACGCCGGAACCGGAAAGCATCAGGCCGTTGCCGCTGGCAATCTGGTACGGCCAGTCCAGCACACAGTTCGATGGCAGCCCAGCGAGCAGCCCGTGGTTGCGCCCGAAGAACCAAAATCCCATCCATGACGGTCCTGAGGAGCCAACCGGTCCGGAATACGTGACGAGTCCTTGCGCGGCCAAAAAGGTAGCGACTTGCTCAGCGTCTGTGCCGCCGGTTGTGAGCAGGATCACATGCGTGCCATCGCGTCGCGCCCGTTCGATGGCGGCAACAAGGTCCGGCTTCCAATAATCATCACCTTGTTGGGAAATCGGCGTCCACACGTTGCCAGCTGGATCGGTATAACGCTCGTCCCGGAAAACCGCCCGCACCACCCTGCCCGACCCATCCCGCAACTCCACAGCGGCCAGCGTCGCGTTGTCGGACGTGACGCGTGGCACCGAAAGGATCATCGTTCCCTCAGGCGCATCGACCATGAACGTTTTCACGAGCGCCCGATCTTTTCCGCCTGCCTTGGCGAAGATGTCCAGGTCTTTGGCAACGATCGTGCCGTTGATCGCGATATCAAAGACTCGTTGCGCGGGCACGCCGGAATAGCCGTCGTCCAGGTAGAGTTTGACGGTGATCTTGCCAGGCGTCAGGCCGTGCCAGGTATGAATCAGTCCGGCGTGGCCCCACATCTGATGCTTGTAAAGCTCCTGGTCATCCGTGTTGGCAACGTCCGCGTCGGTATAGCTCGACTGCCAGCCGTCCAGGCCGCTGTCGCCGGACGCCAAGAGGATAGTCGGCACTTTTCCAAGGTTGGTCGAAAAGGCCACGGCATTGGCGTTAAATTGGCGCTTGAGCGCAGCGATCATCTCATCGGATTCGCCGCTGCAGGCAATCGTGGTTTTCAGCGCTGCCGGCTGCGGGTCGATCACGAGCAACGGCTCGTCCCGCTCGATCACAGGCTGGCCGCCGGCCTTGGAGCTCAACGCGGCGTGGATCGTGACGAGACCAGGCTGTTCGATTTTGAATTGGATATCCTGTTTGAGCAGTTGGCCGAAGGTTTCGCCGCCGATCAACTCGACCGGGTAGTCCGCGTGAAACAGCGGCTTGCTACCGGCCATGGAGGCCGTCACCGTCAGCCGCCAGGAGCCGGTCAGATTTGTCTCGTTGATCTGATGAACATCGACAATGGCCGTATCGCCCTTGGCGATCACGTAATGGCGCGGTCTGACAACCAGAACTTCCGGTTGCGCGGCCTGATGGATAAGCGTGGAGTCTGCCTTGAGCTGGCGCAACGAATCAACGAGCCCGCTGTGATTGTCGATCGTGGTGGATTCCCAGCCGGAGAGGACGATGTAATCGACGGCGTCGCAAATACGGGCGTTTTCCAGCAGCTGCGCGGCGGAGAAGTAATGCTTCGCCCCCGCCTGTTGGAAAAGCGTCTCGGCGGTTGGAAACGCCTGGCGGAATTGATGGTCGTCCAGGAATTTTTCATAAGCCGCGAGAATCGCCTCGTGGGCGGCCAGATCGTAGCCTGTTTGGTGGTGCGCCTTGTACCAGTTGACAATCGCGGCGTGATCGTCGGGCGAGGCACCCGTCGCCAGCTCGCCCCACACGACGACTTCCTTCTGGTTGTCGGTGCGATACTTGAAATCGACGGGCGATTTGTACATCGCATCGGTCCACACGCCGGGCGAATCCATGGCCGTGTGCCGATCCCACCAGCCGGAGTAGCCGGTTCCATCATCTTTCATCCAGGCGTCACTGTAAGGGAGTGACCACACCTGTTTCCCGATGCTGTCGCCGGATTTGAGGAGGACCATGCGCGAGGGGTCGGCCCCGCGCATCTTCTCGAGGGCGTAGCGCATCCGGGGGTTGTTGACTTCGGGGCTGGTCTCGTTCTGGAGGGTCCAGAGACTGACACAAGGATGGGACCGGAAGGTCCGGATCATGGCCAGTTCCTTATCGAGCTGGTAGCGGTTGAGGAAATCCAGCTCTGCTGTTTTGCCGTTCATTTCCACCTGAATGCTGGTCTGCGGAGGCTCCTGTTTCGCGGACTCGAAGGTCAGCACGCCGCCACCGGCTTCGCAGTAACGCAGGAACCCGACGCGATCACAAGCATCGAGCACGACCGCCTTGGGCATGTGACGGTGGTTTTGAAGGGAGTCGAGGCCGAGGGCTTTCATCGCCGCGATCTCGCGTCCCACCGCGGCCTCGTCGGGAAAAATGCCGTTCGGGGCCCAGAAGCCCCATGAAATCGAGGAGCGCGGCACAATCCGACGGCCGTTCAGATAGAGCTTCGCGTCGGTTCCGAGGCCTTTGACGTCCAGCCAGCGGAAGCCAAAGGCCGTGCTGCGATCGGAATGCGCGACGGCTGGCAGAGTTGCGGAGGCTTGATAAAGATTCGGCTGCTCGATGTCCCAGAGTTGGGCGTTGGTGACGGTCGCATCCATCGAAGTGGTGATGGTTCCACCGGGCGGAACATGAACGCTTTTGCTTTCTCCAAAAAGCACGTTGCCATCCCGGGCGATAGAAAAGTTGACCGGTCCGTCGTAGGGCGGGCCCGTGGATGAGATTTCGGCCTGCACGCGAACCGAGCGGGGGTCGGGGTTGTTAAATACCGCCAGATCGCCCACGTTCACCGGCGCGCGCACTTGCATCTCCACGCCCCCGGCCAAGCCGCCGAAGGCATGCGTCGCCGGCAGCGTATATTTGCCCCAAGGCATCGTCAGGAAGTCCATCCAATCCAATCGGCCTCCCGGATTGGTAATGCGCACGACCAGCAGGTTCGTTCCGCCGGGGTTGAGCGCATCCGTGGCGTCTGCGGTAAACGGCGCCTCGGAGATGATGCTGTAGGCAACCAGCTTGCCATTCACATAGACCTCGCTGCGCAGGCGACCGGCGGGGAAATAGAAAACCAACCGCTCACCGGGTCGCAGGGCCGGCGGCGTAAACGGCCGATACCACCACGACACGCCCTGATAGTATCCATCAACCGCGACAATTTCCGATGGCGAGGTCGAAACGGCTGTGCGCGCCGGTGCCTTGTTGAAGTAGTATTCTTCAACGGTCGCCGGCAACGACACCCCAATACCAGCCTGATCGCCGAGCATCGCCCAGCCGCCTGTCGGTGGATTCACCGGGAGGTTCGTCAGTATCAAATCTTCCGGAAGATAGAGGGTATCATCCTGCCAGGCTGCTTTGGGGTCCAACCATAGTCGCCATCCCTGATCGAAATTGGTGGCGTCAGACACCCCCGCCCGTGTGAACGAGACGAAGATGAGTGGAAAAACGATACATATGACAGAAAGAGTTTTTACCATTTGTTCAGAGCCATTTCATAAGAATTGAAGGAAACTGTTGGCTTCACGGATGTCCATGCGGCAATACATCAGGGTCAGCCACATTCTTTTGCCGGAATCGATCGCAAACGGTCCCCGATAGGTCAGCCGGCCATCGGATGAAACAGCCGGGATGGCTGGTTCGACGGATGAACCGGAAGCGGACATATTATTTTTGCGGTGTCAGCAGCGGGCCGAGCACCTGGGCAAAGATTTCAGCCTGGCGCATGAAACCGAGGTCGCTCGGATGCGAGCCGTCCACGCTCCCCTCCCCGTCGTCGCCAAAGAGGTGCGCGCCCTCGATGTAATAGAGATTGTTGACGCCGGACTTTTTCAGCCGGTCATAGGCCGCCTTCAGCTCGGCGCGGTCCTTGAGATGGTAATATTCCATGCGACCGGCAATGAGGAAGGAATCCTGCATGGTCCGGTCCTCGACGAGCACGATGGGCGCGTCCCGGTGCGCCGCGCGGAGTTTGCGGACACAAGGCTCGACGCGCTCCTTGATTTCACCGGCCACCATGTTGGGCAGGCAATCGAGAACGTAAACGGACGGATCGAGTTCGGCGAGGAGGCCGGCCATCTCGGGTTCCATTTTTCCGTTGCCGGAAAAACCGAGGTTGATGGTCGGCCAGTTGAATCGCCGTCCGAGAATGGCATTGTGGACCATGCCGGGACGCGAAGCGGACAGTCCCTGCAAGATGGACGTGCCGTAAAAGACGATCGGCTTGCGCACGCCCGGCCCCCATGGCCCGGCTTTTTCCAGGGTCACGCCGGGCGGGATTCCGAGTTCGACAAATTTCGTCCCGTTGTAAAGCGGCAGGTAAAGCAGATATTCGCGTTTGCCCGGCACGAGATTTTCCACGAGAGTCACCTCGTTGGTCTGCGCCGCGGGCTGGCCCACGGCGAGCCAGCGCCAGCCTTGGTCCGTCTTGACATACAGATCGAGCCCGCTCTTGCCGATGGCGGTCGTGTTGGGCAGATAAAGCCAGGACTCGGTCAACGCCCAGCGGGCGCGGATGACCGTGGCATCGGTGACAAAGCGGACGCACATGCCGGCGGAATTGCGGCTCAGGTCCCAGACCGGTTTGCGCACGACGCCTTCGGCCTTCGCCGGCAGGCGATCATAGAAATCCTTCGTGTCATTCCAGCCGCGGCCTTCCACGCCGAATTGCCGGATGTCGGACCAGACGTTTGAACCGTAGGAAGAGGTGGACCTAAGGGTGTCATTCGAGCTTTCTCCCGCCCTGGCCGGAATCAGGACGGCTAAAAAAGGCAAGGAAGCCGCGAGCGCGAAAAGCATCGGATGGTTGAAAAGTGTGAATATCAGGCGCATAAAAAGGGTTGAATTCCAACGGCTTTAGAAAACCTCGAACCCGGGGACAAGGCGAGACATTATATCGTCACCTTTTTAGACGACATGACCCGCCGGCCAGCCGCCATTAGCTTGATAGGGTTACACCTTAATGAGTACGGACCCTTGTTGCTGGCTGGACATGGTCAAAAACTAACATGCTTTTGGCAAGAAATGCACAGGAATCGTGGTACAATCACTTGAGCATATATCCATGAAGGCCGGCCTTGAAGTTCGTCGCCCCTCCCGGGAATCCCGCCGGGCCGGCCCGGTTGTCCATTCCCCGGCATTTACCCTGATTGAACTGTTGGTGGTCATTGGGATCATTGCCATCCTGGCGGCCATTTTGCTCCCCGCCATGGCCGCCGCAAAAAACCGGGCCTACCGGATCCAATGCGCCTCCCAAATGAAACAACTTGGGTTGGGCTTTAATATATTCAACAGCGATCACGATGACAAGTTTCCGCCCACCGCTTACAGCCTCAACGCCAATGCCCAACTGACCTGGGATGACTACCTCAACCAGTACATCGGGAGCACGGACTCGGATCTTGATTTATTACGGGGCATCACCGCCCCCGACAAAGTACCCCCCATCCTGCGCTGTCCGGCGGATCGCATCCCCACCACGATCAGTTATGCGGTCGATTCCCAACGGAGGACCTACGCCATGAATTGGGCCGGCCCGGGTTGGGCCGTGTCGTCACTCACCGCGAACTTGCCACCGGCGACTTACGGTGTAGGAATTTATTTCCAAATCACTGGTGCGCTCCCCTCCTGGGAACCGCCCGGTTACAAGGTCAGCGTGGTCAAGGACCCCGCTGGAACCATTCTGCTGGTTGAACAACCGAATGCCCGGAACATTGCCGGCAATGATTGGCCTTCATTCTGCGCCGGTCCGGGCCCCTTTGTCCCGCCCGGAGTCACCGCCGATTGTGTCCAGACCGGCGACAGCACCGCCACCATGAATTATGGGTCCGTCAGCTACGGCATTCACAGTAAACGCTTCAACTACCTGTTTCACGATGGCCATGTGGAAGCCCTCAGAGTTGAGGAAACCATCGGCTCCGGAACCTCGAATGCGCCCGCGGGCATGTGGACCATGAGACCGGGAGACTGATTTTTGAGTGGCTCAATCCAAAACAAGCGAAGCGCCACCAGGCCGAGCAATCGTCTGGTGCTGCTCGGCCAATGGCGACAATGGATGCCGGGCCTGGTTCTGTTTTGTCTGCTGCTGCTGGGCCCGGGACGGTCTGCCCGTGGGGAACTGGTGCTGGCCAATTTCAGCCCCGCCAACCCGGTCAAGATCATGGCCATCGGCGATTCGATCACCGACGATTGCGTCGTCAATGGCGCCTGGCGCCTGTATCTGCAGCCGCTGCTGGATACCAACAGCTATCCCTTTACGTTTGTTGGCCGGGTGCAGTCAGCGCCCTCCGGGAGTTTCACCCAAACGCACCATGAAGGATATTGCGGAGCGGTGGTTGCCCCGCCCGGCGTGCTGGCCAGTCCGGTGAATGGCTATGCCGGCACGAATGTTTACCTCCAGAAAATTGTCGCGGACGCCCTGAGCAATGCGACCCCCGACCTGGTGCTGGTGCTGATCGGGGCAAACGACATTGGCCGGGGACGCAACCCGTACCAGGTCGCCACGAATGACATGCCGGCTCTGCTGGACATCATTCTTTCAAACGCTCCCAATGCCAATGTGATCCTCGCCAAGATCACGTCGCTCTACAACGCCAGTGCGGGCAGCCTGAACTACGGTGCCTACTACACCAACGTCTCCATCTACAACGCCGCCCTGCAGGCGATCGTTAACCAACGGCGGGCCCTCGGACAAAATGTCTCCCTGGCCGATATGTTTTCCGTCGTGAGCATCAGCACGATGTTCAATCCCGATCATCTGCATCCGAACGCAGCGGGCCTGCAGGCCATCGCCCAGGAATGGTTCACCCGCATCCAGGCCATCACCATCACCACCAACCGGGTGACCTCCACGCTGATTCATGGCGGAGATGCCTGGAAATACTCTGACGCGGGCCAGGATCTGGGGACAAACTGGTCCCAACCCGATTTTGATGACAGCAGTTGGGCCAGCGGATCGGCGAGGTTGGGCTACGGCGACCCGGCGTTGTTCACCACGGTCGGCTATGGATCGGACCCTGCCAATAAACACATCACCACTTATTTCCGCGGCTCGTTTGTCGTGCCTGGCAACGTGATCTTCACCAATCTTAATTTCCGCCTCGCGCGGGTGGACGGCGCCGTGGTGTGGCTCAGCGGCCAGGAAGCTTTCCGCACCAACATGCCGGCCGGACCGATCGCTTATACGAACCGGGCATCGCTGCCGACGGTTGTCGTGGACACGGCGTACATTTTTTATCCCACCAACATTGCGGTGACGAATCTGCCTGCGGGAACAAACCTGGTCGCGGTGGAAGTTCATCTGTTCACACCTGGCAGACCCGTCCTCGGCTTCGATCTGGAACTGATTGGCACCGGTTACTTTTCGCCATCGCTTTCCATCACCGCCGCGGGCACCAATTTCATTCTTGCGTGGCCGGTGGCCGACGGAGCCGGCTATGCGCTTTATTCCTCATCCGACCTGACCGCGACTGGAGGCTGGACCCCGGCGACGGCAACAGTTCAGACCAACGGCGGGCAATATGCCGTGACTGTGGCGCCGGATGCGATCACGCGATTCTTTCGCCTCCAAAAACAATAGGATTATTAATTCGATAAAGCCAACTACTTGGAGTATGGTTCAATATCTCTTTATCAACGGCCACGTCGATGCCATCAAACTCAAAAAAATTCGGACTTTGGATTGCGAACTCGCCCGCAGGCAGGAAGACCGTGACACCGGGAAAACCGGCCGATTTGGCCCAAAAAACAGGGAAATCACCAAGTTTCAGCCATTGTCGTCTTTTTGTGTGACATGCAACCGTTTACAAACCTGATAGATTTTGCTTGTTCCATTGGAAGCACATTGAATACCTGCCGTCATTATGGACACGTTTGGTCGGTTGTGTGTGTGGGGCGATGTTCGGCTTTCCTGTTTTGGGCATGACGTTTTGTGCGAAACACAGGTTTATCGATTACGAAACAAAAACACTAAAAACCTAAATGAAAAATATGAAACAGAAACTGCTGGGTTGGATACCTTCAGCCATTATTGCCTTGGCGCTATCAACATCGGCCGGCTTTAGTTCACCAACAATCACCGTCAATACCTATGATGCCTCTGGCAGCATCAGCGGGGTTTGGGATTGGTATGGGGGTTCAACGTTAACCTGGGATGCCACTCAGGACCATAGCGGCAACAGCGGCGGCTCCCTGCATATCGCCAAAAATACTGCCAACGATCATATCTTTGTCCCACAATCCGCCTCAGGCAATCAATGGGACAACGGCACGCCGGCCAACTCGTGGGATTTGACCCTTTACACCAATTTGTCGGTATGGATCAAATGGGATACGAACAGTTCGATGAGTATCGCCGACTTCAATGCCAATCTGGGCGGCCTGACCATGTTCCTGAATGACAACCACCTCGGCCAATATGATTGGAGTGGTAATGGCCTGCACTCCTTGCCTGCCGTACTCATCCCCAATGCGGCCTCCAACGGTTGGGTGCACCTGAACTTCCCGGTAAGTCCATCCATCCCTTTCATCAACACAATTGGATCCATCATATTTGACGCGTATCACACCGCCCCGTGGAGCGGAACCGTCCAGTTTTGGGTTGACGATATCACCTTTGACCCCTCAACCATAACGATCATCCCGCCGCCCGTCATCAGGCCGCTGGTCAAAGCGACCACTGGTTTGACTGTGTTCGCGAGCACCTCAGCCAGCCAGTTTGACCGTCAGTCAGTCGTATTGAAGCAAACCGCCGGAACATCGTGGATCGGCCAAGCCAGTGTGGGCAATCCGGTTTCTTACTCCTTTACCATCTCGAGTTTTCCAACCGACCCGGCCACTTATGGCTGTGAGGCCTGGATGTTCCTGAGCCCAAACCCGCAGACGATTGATAACGCTCCCGATTGGAATGAAACCAACATGGTCATCGCGTTTATCCAGCTCGGATCCAGCAACGCCACTTTGAATTTCCAATACAAGGTCAGCGAAGATCACCAACAAGCGATGTACAGCGGCGGAAACGAGACCCGGGTGGACACCTCCGTCAATCCTGGCATTACCAACCATTATTATTACTCCTCGCCCATTGGAAGCCAGCCAGCCGGTCCGATCGTTGTGAATATCGGCCCCAATGAATACAACATCACCAATGAATCGGGCTTTTTGGGCACCGTCACCGCCCCGAGCGCCCTTGGCACATGGACCATCAGGTTCACGTCCGACACCAACGTCACGTTGATTGCGCCTGGTGGCAACACCACGAACGTTGTAATTCCTCCACACAAAATCAGCGGCCTGAATCCCGGTGCCAATGGCCTCTATGCGTATCTGGGTATGCAGGCAAATAACACGGCCACGTACAACCAGGCGGTGGTTTATTCGAACTTTGCCATTTCCGGCTCGGGAACCCCCTTCACTGACAACTTCTCGGCCGATGCCGTTTTGGACACCAACGCCTGGCAAAACTCACAGGCCGCTGGTCCTCTGGGCGTGCTCATAGCGCCGGCTGGCTCGGCGTATTGGCTGACCTGGACGCTTCCCGACGCGGGTTTCAAACCGGAGATTGCCGCAACCTTGGGCAATCCGCTTGGCTGGGGATCAGCCACTGGTCATCCGGCATTCCCGCAGAATGGAGTTAAGTCCCAACTCATCGCTTCGGGCGATTTGCCCGCAGGGAAAGATGCGTTCTTCGCCCTCATCAAGCGGAGCTTTTCAAAACTGCAGGTATTGCTGCCCGGTGAGACCAACGCGCCGAATACCCTCACGGGCAAAATTGGCACCCCCATTGCCCAGTCAGCGTTCGTCCCCTTCAACGTGACCGTCAATGCGGTGGACGACACCTGGCACGTGGTCAATTCCCCCGCCGACACCATCGCACTCAGCAGTTCCGCTGGAGGAAACTTCTTTGTGGATAGTACCCCGACCCAACTGGCTTTGTCAGGTGGAACCGTAACCTTCAGCGTCGAGTTCGAGGGCGATGATGCAGGCACAGTGACGATCACCGCGACTGATGTTACAGATGGCAGCAAAACGCCCGACACCAGCACTCCATTCACTGACTGATGGGTGACGGCGCTGAAAATTGAAAATTGACACAATATGGGCGCCGGCATCAAACCGGCGCCCATTTGTCGAAAAAAGTGTATATTAGGCTATATCGGCCAGGCATTGTATGAACGTAAAAGTTCGAACCAAACCGCAAAAAGCTGATGCCCGCAACAGCGGCTTTACCCTGATCGAACTGCTGGTGGTTATTGCCATCATCGCCATTCTGGCCGCCCTGCTTCTGCCGGCGTTGAGCCAGGCAAAACGAAGGGCACAGGGTATTCAGTGCATGAGCAACACTCGTCAAATCATGCTCACCTGGAAGATGTACGCTGATGATAACGGCGATATTCTGCCACCAAACGATTATCCTTTTAACTCGGGGGCCATAGAGGATGGCACGGAGAAGAATTGGGTTTTCGGGAGCATGGCCGTAAATAATGATGTATTACATGGGGGCGCAGGTTATTACAATAACAACCCCGCAAATAACCAACTCATCGGCGTGAACCCCATTTTGAGCTGTCTGGCTGCCTACAACCAGAATATCGTTATTTATAAATGTCCGGCGGACATCGTCTTGAAACAAGGCCGAGTGCGCCCACGCAGCGTATCAATGAATTCATGCGTTGGAACGCGCTGGTACTCGGCGGGATTCGGAGGCGGCACCGCGGTACCAGGCTCAGTCCCGGGCGAAGCAGTCGGAGGCGGATGGTCAACAGGCTCCTATCACGATCCAAATGGCGTTTACCGCTGTTATGGTAAAACCACATCATTTACTGCGCCCGGCCCCTCCGACACCTGGGTCATCATGGATGAGAACCCCTATACGATTAATGACCCGTTAATGGCCATCGCCATGGCATCCGTCATCGTTGACTGGCCGGCCAATTATCATGGCGGCAGCTCCGGCATCTCTTTCGCCGATGGCCACGCTGAAATGCATAAATGGGTGGACGACTTTACCCCGGCGATCCCTCCCGGAGTCGACCCGAACAACCCGAACCAGTTTACCACGTCTACCCTGCAAGCCTCCCCCGGTTCCAAGGATTTGGCTTGGATACAGCCTCGGACCACAGCGCTGAAGTGATGCGTGTTCGGGGGGGTTGCCTTCGCCATTGGCATCGCCTTCGACGTCATTGCTCAGACCTGCTCCTCCGTTTCAACCAACAGGCTGATCGGCAACACGCTGAATTTTGCTGACTCCATCCCGGCCGGTTCCGGCTACGAATTCTGGCGTGTCGCCCGGGTTCATAAACGGATATCCTGGAATCACGAAAACGATCGTCGTTCGGCCGAATAAATCCGGAGTTCCGGAATCACTTTTGCGCTGACGGGGCAGCGGGTGGCAACGGCGCCAGGCCGGATACGGCGCGGAGCGGGGCGATGCCCTTGAGGTATTCCGGGTCGTCCAGACTCAACGAGCGGGGATTGTTGACCAAGGTTCGCATGGCTTCGACGTCCGCCGGCTTGGTACTCACCATTTCAGCCCAGAGCATCCACCAGGTCCACCCGGGCTGCTGTTCCAGCACCGCCAGCGTCGGCGGCGGCCCGACTTCCGCCAAGGCAACCGGTTTTCCCCCCGCCAGTTTCACCAGGTCGCAATAATAGGCCGGTGAAAAATCGCTGTGATAAACGTCCAGCGCCACAATGTCGAAATATTTGCGGCCGGGGAAAAAATCGGCGAACTGCCGTTGCGGCGTGCTGGGCCGGTCCACGTTCCAAATCCACACCAGGTTGTTGAGATGATGATGATTGACCAGCCGGTCAAACAACTGGCGGTACAGCACCTTCGTACCGTGTTCGCCCCGGCGTCCGCCCCACCAGAACCAGTCACCATTCATCTCATGGTATGGCCGCCAGAGCACGGGGACGCGCGCGTCCTGAAGCTGTTTAAGGTAGCCGGCGATGACGTCCACCTGGTCGCACCAGCGCCGGTTCAATGCCGTCCCGGGGGTGATCAACTCGTTCCATTGTTCGTCGGTCAGCTTTCCCTGGACACTGCCGCGGAAGGTGACCGGTTCATCGTCCGTGGGCCGCACGGCGTGCCAGCACAGGGTGATGATGGCGCCATTGGCATATTGCTGCTTGACCTCCGCGATGATGTTGGACCGGGCGGTCACGGCATCCTTGTCGCCGGGCGCAGCAAAGCCGAAATCCTGGCCGAAAACGGCCGGCGTCTTGCCCCAGGTCGCGGCCGCTTGAAGCGTGGAAGTGTCGTGAGTGTTCGGATAATTGTGCTGGCCGGTCAGCGTGTGCCGGCCGGAGATGCCCTGGATGTATTTTAACAAGGCCGCCGCCTCGGGCGAGGCCTGGGGGGTCACCGGCTTGACGGAACCGCACCCGGCACACAACCAGCCGGACAATAACACGATCAGGGTTTGTTCGATTTTCACGGATGAATGCTTTCTTTAAAAAGAGACTTGTTACCTGCCGTTTCCCTGCCCTTCAACGGGCCAGCCGCAGGTTTTTCTCAATCAACCGGCAACGCTGGTCCACACAAAGCTTCGACCGCATCGCGTCCGCCGGTGTGTGGGTGACGTAATCCAGCAATTTTTCGACGGTCGTTGTCGCCACGTGAGTGCGGGTATCGGAAGAACCGTAATAGATGAAGACGTCGCCGTTCGGGCGGGCCGCCCAGCCATTGGCAAACGCGACATTCGACACGTCGCCCACGCGTTCATCACCCTCGGGCGCCAGAAAATAGCCGCCGGGCGCCTGGATCTGTTTGGCGGGGTCCTTCAAATCGCACAAGAACACATAGAGCACATAACGCATGCCGGCGGCGGTGTTGCGAACACCGTGCGCCAAGTGCAACCAGCCCTTCTTCGTCTTGATCGGCGCCGGACCAAGGCCGTTCTTGCCTTCCTTGATCGTATGATAAAACCGCGGGTCGATGATGCGTTCCTGCTCCACCACCGCCTGGGTGATGTCGGCGCACAGTCCCCAACCGATGCCGTCGCCGCTGCCGGTGGCGGCAAAATCCGCCATGGGACGCGTGTAGAAGGCATACTTGCCGTTCACCAATTCGGGGTGGAGCACACAATTGCGCTGGTGTAACGCGTTGGTTTTGAGGTCGGGCAGACGTTCCCACTTCACGAGGTCTTTGGTGCGCGCAATGCCGCAGCGCGCGATGGCGGCGGACAGGTCACCGGGTTTTGAGTCATCGTGCCGTTCCGCGCAAAACAGCCCGTATATCCAGCCGTCTTCGTGGCGCACGAGGCGCATGTCGTACAGATTCGTCTCCTGCGGCTCGTAATCCGGCATCCGCACCGGGTAATCCCAGAACCGGAAACCGTCCACACCGGTTTTGCTTTCCGCCACGGCGAAAAACGACTTGCGGTCCCAACCCTCGACGCGCGCCATCAAAACGATGTTCCCGTTCCATTCCATCGCGCCAACATTGAAAACGCAGTTGATCCCCAGCCGCGTCATCAGGTGCGGGTTCGTGGCCGGATTGAAATCATAACGCCAGGACAACGGCGTGTGTTCGGCGGTCAGCACCGGAAATTCGTACCGGTCGAAGATGCCGTGGCCGTTCTTTTGCGGGCGGTTGCGGCGTTGGAGCAGTTGTGCGTGCCGCCGCTGGAGTTGTTTTAATTTGTTCGGAAAGGCGGTTTGGGTCATTGGGCTTGGGCCGTTGTGGTTGAATCGGATGCTGGTTTGAGCCATTCTCCCTCAAGCGGCACCACTCGGCAACCGGGAATAGGACGTTCCTCGACACCATTGGGCAACTCCCAGCGGACGGCGAGTTGGGTGGAGCCGGATTGTTGCTGCTGCAAAGCTTCCAGATAATAACGTTTGCCGGCTTCCAAGGTCACCGGGATCGATTCGGCCTCGTGCGTGTGCGGCCATTTGCTGTACGGAGTGCTGCGGGTTACCTCCGCGATTTTGGCCTTTTTCGCCGGGGTGGCGTCGGTGCTCAGCCAGAGTTGCGAAACGCTTTCGTTGGCGATCCAGAATTTGTATGTACCCGTGGTCGGCGGGATCAAAAACCCCCGGTAACGAGCCTCGAAATTGGTGGCCACACTCACGGGCACCTCAAACGCCTTGCCCAGGATTTCCCGGCCGGTGGGCGGCTCAGTCAGATGATCCAAGTCCGCCAGGCTCATGTCTTTCTGGCCCGTCCACCAGTCGCGCGCAATGCCCGCCCCCGGTCCGACCTGGAAGGCCGGGCTGACGGCGCCGGCCAGACCGGCGGCTTTGGCCATCAAGGTGTAGCGTTCGCCGGCCCTGCCAATTTTCAGGTCCGGAAACGTGGCGATGCCGTTGACCGTGGCCGCCGTCAGGGTTCCGGCCAACGCGCCATCCCGGGAACCGTCTCCCAACGCCAGGGTGACGGTAAAGGCGCCCGCGCGAACCGTCCGGCCCGTCTTGTCCTGCACGGCCACCGTCACCGGCAAGCGCCGGACCCCGCCTACAGCCACGTCGCCCGGCGCGGTCGCAAAGCCCAGCCTCACCGCCGGACCGGCCGGTGAAAACGGATAATGACTGAAGTCCGGCAGGTCGCCAAGGTTGAGCACATAGGGATTATTGAACCACTCGCGCAATTGTTCGGGCGTATTCTTTTCCGTGAGCATGGACCCCGACCAGGTCGTAAAAAACAACCAGCCGGCCCTTTCCGGGACCAGCCGGTTCACATCGGGAATCGGGCCATTCTCACCGAGCGCAATGAGTTTTTGCCCGCGGCCAAACGCGGTCAGCTCATTGAACACATCCTTCGCCGTCCCGTGATTGCCATCCATGGGATAATGGTCCTGGCCGATGATGTCCACGTAGGCGTCACCCGGGTACCAGTCGGCGAGGTCGGTTTCCGCGCCGGGTGAAAAGACCCAGATGAGGTTGTTGAGTTTGTGTTTGGCGGTGAAGTTGACGAACATCAATTGCCAGAGCTTGCGGAGGGGTTCCGGCCCTTGAGCGCCCCACCAGAACCAGCGGCCGTTTGCCTCGTGTAACGGTCGCCACAGCACCGGCACGTGTGCGTCTCGAAGCACTTCCAATTCGCCTGCAATCTGGTCCAGATCGCACAACAGCGCCTCGTTTTCGGGGGTGCCTTCCGTCACGCCGCGGGCCAGGTCAAACCGGGTGTCCTTCGTGTAAAACGCCGGCTCGTTCATCGGCGCTCGCCAGTGCCAGCAGAATTCCACCAGGCCATGCCGGTTTTGATACCAGTCAATCGCGTGTCTCGCGAGGAGGTGGTTGGTATCGTACCCGCGTGACGAGCCGGTGTAACCCGACAAATCCATCGCCAGCAACGCCGGCATTTTGCCCGCAGTGCTCGCGAGATAATTCAGCTCAAAACACAAATCATTGGTCCCGCGCCGGCCTTCCTGCTGCCCGGAAATGATCTTCTTCCCGTAAATATCCGAAAAATAGGCCAGCAGCGATTGCACTTCCGGGGAGGCGTTCGGCGTAACCGGCGTGTCCGCTCCCCGGGCAACGATCGCGGGTATTGCCGTCAATGCCAGCGCCAGGAACAGCGTCACCCGGGCCACCCATCGGTCGGCCCACATCCCGTAAATCACCTGTCGATTCGCGCTCATTGACGTCTCTTTCAGTCTAACTTTTTTTGCCGAAGGAAGAAAGCGGCATGCCCGGCCAAAGCTGTCATCTAAACATGCGACACCAAAAAACTTCCCACCCCGCGAAGGATTTGACAGCGTCAGAACGCACTTCAAATATAATGAGTCACCGCCCTTTTTCCCGCAGGGAATTCATCCAAACTTCCGCCCTGGCGCTCCCGCTGGTCGCCGCCGGTTGTGCCCGCCTGCAAACCAAACACAGCCCGGCTCAATCGGGCGCCGGCGATTTCGTCACGGTCCGCAACCGCCGGTTCGAACTGCAAGGCCGCCCCTATTTTTATATCGGCACCAATCTTTGGTACGGTTGCTACCTGTCCGACCCGGCACTCCCCGACGGCCGCCAGCGCATGGTCCGCGAACTCGACCGCCTGCAGGCAATCGGCGTCACCAATATCCGCCTGCTCGCCGGCTCGGAAACGTCGCCGCTGGCCGGGGCTATTCCGCGCGGTATCACCCGCGCCCCGCACGATTGGGACGAAGCCCTGCTCCAGGGCCTTGATTTTTGCCTCGCCGAAATGGCCAAACGCAACATGCGGGGAATTCTCTTCGTGTCGAACTACTGGCAATGGTCCGGCAGCTTCGCGCAATACGTCCGGTGGATCACCGGCGAAACCATCCCCGACCCGGATCGGCCCGAGATGGCACACGGCGACTGGCATGGGTTCATGGAATTCTCCGCGCGTTTCTACACCGTCCCCGCGGCGAACGATCTTTATCGCGGATACATCACCCATCTGGTCCAGCGCCGCAACACCGTCAACGACCGGCTCTACCGCGACGACCCCGCCATCATGACCTGGGAACTGGCCAACGAACCGCGCCCCGGTCCGGATGACGCGAACGACGCGAGTGTCCAGGCGTTTTGCCAGTGGGTGGATGAGACCGCCCGGTTCATTCATTCTCAGGACCCGAACCACCTCGTCTGCACCGGTTCGGAAGGCATCTGGGGTTGCTTGAAGAAATCCGATGTTTTCGTCCAGGCCCATAAAGCACCGGCGATTGATTATGTGACCGTGCACATGTGGCTGAAGAATTGGAGCTGGCTGAAGGACCCGCAACTCGGGCCCGATTACGAAACGGCAGCCGGCCGGGCGAAGGACCACGTGGAACAACACACCGTCCTGGCCACCGACACCCTGAAGAAGCCGCTCGTGCTGGAGGAATTCGGCCTGCCGCGCGACCACGAGAAATACGAACCCGGCAGTCCCACAACGGCGCGCGACGATTATTTCGGCCGCATGTTCAACCAGGTAGCGGAGTCCTGCGCGGCCGGCCGGGCTTTGCAGGGCGCTAACTTCTGGACCTGGGGCGGAGAAGGCCGCGCCGGCGCCGGAAAACCCGACTCGGCGACCGCTCTGACCGGCGATCCCTTCTGCGAACCACAGGGACTGAATTCCATCTTCGACACCGATACCAGCACGCTGGCCGTCGTCGCCCAGGCCAACAAAAAACTGGCGGCAATTGCGGGGTAAGTACGTTCGGTGTCCACGCTTTAGCGTGCCTTGTGTCCCTCGGCCAGCGCGACACCGCTTTGGAAAACCGGTTGGACAATCGATCGCGCCACGCCATCGAAAGCGCCGTCGCCGCTGCGCTCTGCCGGCGCAGTCCAAAATCACTCACCACTCCGGCTGTTTTTAGTCGTTCCGACGTCGATTTCACCGCCATTTGTGTTGCCGGCCAAAACCGCTGGATGATTTGCTGCCGCACCGGACGAATTTGGACTGCGGTGGCAAGCGCAGCGCGACACCGCTTTGGGAAACGGATTGGACAATCAAACGCACCACGCCATCCGAAAGCGCCGTCGCCGCTGCGCTTTGCCGGCGCAGTCCAAAATCACTCACCACTCCGGCTGTCTTTAGTCGTTCCGACGACGATTTCAACGCCATTTGTGTTGCCGGCCGAAACCGCTGGATCATTCGATGCGCCCAGCCGGGAGCGCGGACAGCTTTGTCCGCGTGTTCCCAGCCTCAATAGCTCCGCGCGGACAAAGCTGTCCGCGCTCCTTGAGTGTGTGATGCCCGTCTTACATTTTGTCGAGCCGGAGCATCAAGACGTCGTGGGCCGGTATCTCGGCGTCCAAGGGGTCCTTCGTAGTGGGGAGATTTTTTTTCGTCCACAGGTCGCGGACCTTGTAGGTCGTCGTGTCGAAATTGGCCTCTCTTTTTGAGAGGTCATCGGCAACCGCCTTGGTTTTCCAATCGAACACGATCTTTTGCGCACGCGGGCTGCGGTTGAGCACACACATCGCCCAGGCGTCTCCTGAAAGGGGCTTGAACCAGATTTCGAGGACTCCATCGGTAAAATATCGCCATCCCTGAATACCGAGAGCGTCCTGGTCAACGGCAATTGCGTCTTTGTTGGCCAGAACCTCCAGGGTCGCCTTGGGTATGTTCCGCAGGTCGTTGCCCGCAATCAACGGGGCCGCCAGCATGCACCACATGGAAAAGTGCGCCCGGTCCTCATTGACACTCATGCCATTACCGACCTCCAGCATGTCCGGATCGTTCCAATGACCAGGGCCGGCATATTCGCGCAACCCTTGCTGCAGGTCGAGGATTTGCAGGATGCCCGATGATTTCCAGGTGCCATGGTCTTGCGTGCAATCGAAGCAGGGATAAATATCCCCGGTCGTCCGCCACAGATGGCCGATCTTCGCCCCCCACAGCCAGGGTTTTTGATTGCCCCATTCGCAAATGCTGAAAACCATCGGCCGGCCCGCGGCAAAGAGCGCGTTCCGCATGGTCAGATACGCCCCTTCTGCGCTCAAAGCCTCCGTATCGCACCAGTCGTATTTCAGATAGTCCACACCCCATTGCGCGTACATTTGTGCGTCCTGATATTCGTGCCCCCGGCTGCCGGGTTTGCCGCCACACGTCTTCCAGCCGGCGTCCGAATAAATGCCCAGCTTCAAGCCTTTGCTGTGGACGTAATCCGCCAGGGCCTTCATGCCGGAGGGAAACCGCTTTGGGTCGGGCTGGATGAATCCCTGGGCGTCCCGTTCCCCGTGCCAGCAGTCGTCAAGGTTGATGTATTGATAGCCGGCGTCCTTCATGCCGTTGATGACCATGGCATCGGCCGTTTCGCGGATGAGCCGTTCGTTCACGTCGCAGGCGAACTTGTTCCAACTGTTCCAGCCCATAGGCGGGGTTAAGGCCAGTTGATCGAATTTCTGGCCCGACGCGCTGACGCCGGCCACGCAAAGGAGGAGGAGCAGGATTTTTTTCATGGTTTAGGTAGGATTCAGTTCCGGTGTGGCGCAATTAACATCGCAACCAACTCGCGTCAATGTGACAACGTCTTGGAGTGCGCTGGCAGAGCAAAGCGGCGACAGCGCTTTTGGATCGTGGGTGTGCTCGATAGTCCAAATCGATTGCCAAAGCGGCGTCGCGCTGCGCTTGCCGCCGCAGTCCAAAATATTTGCCGGCCGATGTCATTTTAAAAAATGCCTCAGGGTTGATTTGTTTGCATCGCTTTTTTGAAATAGGCGCCGGCCCGGGTCGGCGTGAAATCCCAGTTCTTGATCAAGGTGGGCCCCCAATGCGGATCGAAACACCACACGGTGTAGGAGATGCCGTGCTTGGCACAATAGGACGTAATGGCGTCGCCATAACTTTCGTCGCCGGTAATCGGGTTGTAACCGCCGGGCACCCCCGGTTCCAGGAAACCGATCTCAGTCAGGATGACGGGATATTTGTCGGAAACAAACCCCCAATCGGCCGTCCAGTGGGGTTCCCAGGGCTGTTTGGCTTTCATGGGATACGGATGGGCGACGTACCCGATGCCTTCGGCGTTGATGGGCGCCGCGGCCACCGGCGTCAGGTCGTAACCAAAATTGAAGCCGGCAACGAGCGGCACGGCCGTGCCACCGCTGGCACGGATAGTCCGGATGAGTTCCTCCATGAGCCCTTTCCATTGTGGCCAGGTGCAATCGCCCAGCTTCAGCTCGGGGTTGACGGTCGGCTCATTGAACAGCTCAAAAAACGCGATCGTGTTGTTCCCATGATAATGCTTGGCCATGGTTTTCCAGAAATCAAAGGTTTCGTCCCGGGTGGTGTTGTAAACACTGGGCGGATAAAGCTCGGATGAGCCGGGGAAAAATTTCCCGGCGTACAAATTGCCGATGCTGTGCCAGTCGATGATGACGTAAAGGCCTTCCGCGTTGGCCCAGGCCACGCCCTGGTCGAGCAGTTTGAGGTAATTCTCCTTGCCGCGGATATGCCAGGCCGCCGGATGGACAGGAAATCGGACGATGTTGGCGCCCCACGACTTCGCCTCTTCAAAGTAGTGTTTGTTCCATTGCCCGTTCCGTTCCAGCTTGTCCGGATCACTCGTGTCCAGTCCCCGGAAAACGATGGTTTTGCCGTCGGCAGTGACAAAATGATTGTCTTTGACGCTGACCCGGCTCAGTTCAGCGGCAGTTCCCACGGAAAACAAAGCGAAGAACAACCAGCAGAAAATAATTTTATTCATCACGTTGTTCATAACTTTCAATTTCGCTCCTTTTTCCCGGAAATGGCGTGCAACCGGTGCAGCGTTTCCAGGCACATGCGCGTCCCGTGATACGGACCTTTCCATTCACTGACCTTGGGCAGGGTTTGATCCACTGCGCCTTCCGGCGTGATCCGCCAGAACCACTCGCCCTGGGCACGGTCCACCAGTTTTTGATCGATGAAATCCCAGGCGCGCCAGGCGGCCTCGGCAAATTTCGCGTCACCGGAAAGCTGGAAAGCGTTGAGAAAACCGATCACCGCCTCGGCTTGCGGCCAGCATTCCTTGCCGCCATCAACGATTTTGCCGCCTTTCCCCTCGTAACGAAGCGCGCCATCGGTATCAATGCCTTCCCGCAGCACCACCTCCGCCATGCGCAGAGCGACGGCCTGGACCCGTTTGAGCAAATCGTCATCACCCAGCGTTTCTGCAGCTTCACACAGCAGCCAAGTGGCCTCGATGTCGTGACCGAAGGTATAGGTATCTGAGCGCACGCGCCATTGCTCGTTAAAAAAGTGATGAAGATGCAGGGTACGGGGATCGAGGATGCGCTGCTCGAAGAGGCCGATCAATTCCCGCAGCCGTTGCTCGACGCGCGGTTCCTGCCAAACCCGGTACAGATTCGTGTAAGCCTCCAGGAGATGCAGGTGGTTGTTCATGGACTTCTTCTCGTTCATGTCCTTGTCGCTGAGCCGCGCATCGGACCCGGCGGGCGTCCAGTCGCGCAGGCATACCTCGAAATAGCCGCCTTGTTCGGCGTCATGCGCGTGCCGCTCGATCGACCCGAAGAGGTCAATGGCCCGCGCCAGTGTCTCCGGCGCGCCAAAAGCCCGGCGATATTCCGCCAGGGCGTAGACGTAGAACGCCTGGCCATAGATTTTTTTGGAATCGTCCAGCACGCGCCCGGTGTCGTCCAGCCGCCAGTATGCGCCGCCAAACTGCGCGTCCCAGAACCGGTTCATGACGTAATCCCGCGCGCGATCGGCCATCTGTTTGTACCGGGGCTCAGGCCGGACCTGATGCACGGCTGAAAACGCCCAAAGAATGCGGCAGTTGATGATGAGTCCCTTGGGTTGCGTACGATCGGGCTTGAGATCGTTGGACAGCCAGCCCATCCAGCCGCCCTGCTCCGGGTCCAGGGCCGGGCCGCACCAGAACGGCATGATGTGGCCGAACAACTGATCGCTGATGCGCTGTGAAAAGTCCTTTAATTCGTTTGAATTCATGCGGAAGCGTTGCCTATTTCGGTTCCGCGGCGTGGCTGATTTCCACCCGCCCGACCTGGGTTTCGCCGGTCAGTTCAATCTTCAGAAACCGCTCATCGCCACCTGGGTTTTCCGCGCGGTAGAGCACCGGCTTCCAATAATTATAGTCACCGGCACCCTCAAAGTAAATTTCCCGGGTAGCGGTGACGGCGCGGTACGTTTTGCCATCCGCCGAGACTGCAAACTTCGGGTCCGCGACGTCCCCGGGGAAAAAAACAAACACGCGGAAACCTTCTATTGCCGTGGGCAGCCGGTAAGTCAGCGCGTCCCCGGTATTGCCGGCAGCGCGATGCGCGTCTTCCTTGGCCTTGCGGCAGTCACGCGTTTTAATTTCCAGTTTACCCTCCCGGTCGCTGACTTTTGAGAAATCGCCCAGCTCATCCACCAGGGTTGCGTGCGTGATCTTGACCGGCCCGACCACGTTGGAAGGTTCCGAGACGCCGGTCGCATTGTTCGCGCGGACGCGATAATACCAATCGCCGGCCGGCGCCGATTCGTCGGCAAACAGCGGGCGATATTGCACGAAGCTCTCGTCGATCCCCTGCCCGGCCACGCCCCAGGGTCCGGCCGCGCCCGGTGCGCGCTCGACCGTGTAACTGGCGGCGCCCACGGAACCCTGCCACGAAATCGCCGCCGCATCCGTGATCGGCAGCAAGGCAGGCGGCGCGGGAATCGGAACCGGTGACGGCAGCGCACCACGAATGGCGAAGGCGTTTCGACGAACCAGGTTCATCAGATTGGTTTCGTCATAGGCGGCGCCGAGGGTTGAACCCGGCCAGTGGAAAGCCTTGTAAGTATTGTTGCCGTACGGTTCGCTGTGCCAATAGAAACCGCCCTCGTGATCGCGAAAACGCAGGCTCCAGAGCAGCCCGCCGGCTGCGCCGGTGTCCCGGATCGCCTGCATGGTCTCCCCCATTTTCTCAGTGCTCACGAAACCGAATTCGCCGATAACGTAAGCTTTTTTGCCTTTCGCCTTTGCCCAATTTTCACGAATGAACTGGTCGAATGAATTCGTCCGGCGCGGATTGGGATAATGATGGGTCGTGACCACGTCGATTTCCGGCAACGCCAGGGATTCCGGACGCAGTTCCGCGGCATTGAAGCCGTCCATGACCAGGTGATGGGTATCGAGACTTTTGATGTACGCGGCGATTTCACGCGTCCAAGCCGGCGGCGACGCCAGTTCGTTGCCGGTTTCCCAGCACAGAACCGCCGGGTCATCGGCATAGCGCACGCCGGTCAGCGTATTGGTGCGGGTCAGGACAAAGCGGATGGTTTCCTTGAAGTCGGCAATGATCTGTGGGTCGGTCCAGAAATCGTCCTTGGTTTTGCCGCGCCAGCCGGCGTATTCGGCCCGGCCACCCTGCCAGCTCCAGTTGTCCACGAGCGGAATGATGAGTCGGACGCCCTGTTCATTGGCAATCTTGAGCGCGAGGTCAAACGAACGGAAGGCTTGCTCGTTGAACTTGCCCGGGCCGAGGACGTGCCGCGGCGTGCCGGGCGCGTCATTGGTGCGCTGGACCGTGATGGCATAGGCGCGCACAACCCTGCCGCCCATCTGACGCACGGTGGCCAGCGCATCCGTCAGTTCAAATGCATCCGGCAGGCGCCAGGGATTGGTTTGGGTAAACGGCACGTTGTCTTCGATCATCAACAGATTGGGGATGTTGAAGGAGATGAAGCGAAACGGCCTGTCGCCCTCCATCAATTGGTCACCACGAACGGTGACAAAACCATGCAGCACCGATTCCGCGCGGGCCGCCGGGGCGGCGAGCAACAGGAGCAACGCAGTTGAAAACAGGGAAAGGGTTTTCACGGACAGATTCCGGATTAAAACGTCCCCGGCCGATATCTGGTTACGCGCAAAGCTTCGGACAAGGAAACACCGTTTGGGCTCAGGGGGCATTGCATTTGGTGATGTTGCCAAGCCGTCTCCGGGTTTTCGAGGGGATTTAAGTCATCTATTTTGGGGACAAGGCCATCTCGCGGAAGTTTTCCCGGTTGACCCGGGCGCAGCCATGTCTTATGCCGTTACCCCATGGAAAGGCGCAATTGGATTTTCCCGGTCAGGCCTCGATTATCCGATCGCAGGGAAATCTTTCCATACGATTAGGTTGTTAGACCTCTCAAGACACCATGCGTATTTTATGGTTCATCGCTCTTGTAGCAGTCGTATCCGGATGTGCTCCGAAGTCCAGTACCAGTACCGAGCGTGCACCCAGCATCACGAACGAGACTGTTGTTCTCGACGAGGCCAAAGTTCTTGCGATTGCCCGACAGGCCATTTCCACGAATGACAGCGAGCCAGCGCGGATTCTTCAAGATGTCCAGCGAGTTGTGCCGGCTGTTTCAGCTCCTGCGTCAGAGAGTGAGACGCTAGCGCTTCTACCGGCACATTTCTCCGATAGTAATTCCAAGGTCGGGGGCCCGGTTGGGCGCGGCTTGTCCGGTGAGGATCTATATTTGTTTCCGGACCGCTCATACCTTTACCTCCGATGGGCAGATATTCTGCCGCCGACTATTTTTGACAGAGGCACATGGTTGTTCGGGAATAACGTCATGTCTCTGCAGAGCGACCATTCTGTCCCTCAGCGGGATTTTCCTAAGGACAGTCGCTTTGTTCCGCTTTACTACACGATTTCTGGCAAGCGCACATTGTTGTTGATGGGAGCGAGTTGGAATTTCTCTTACTTCGAGAAGAAGGCGAAGACGAATGATGATTTCATGCTTTTTCTCTGCACACTTACGCACATTGAACCCATCGAACCAGTGAATGCAGAAACGTTACAAAAAAAGATCTATGCGGATAGTTGGAAACCAATATTTTTCAGCAAGTAAGTGCTCTAACCAATCGCTAGCGGGCCGTCAGCCTACTTCAGCATCTCGTCGAGCGGAGTAACCATGGCGTTGGCCCAGGTTTGGTAGCCCTTCTCATTTGGATGCAGCAGATCGGGCATGATGTCCCGCGAAAGCGTGCCATCGGGACCCAAGAACCTGGGACCAAGGTCCATGAACTTCACCGTTTTCCCGTCAGCCAGCTTCGCGAGTTGAGCATTGACCTCCTTAAGTTGGACGCGGACCGGGTCGTTCGTTTGTCCGCGCGGGAAGATGCCGAGCAGCAGGATTTTGCTTTCCGGCAGCCGGGTGCGCAGTTCCCGAACGATGGTGGCCACGCCTTCGATGATTTCGGGTGTGGTATTCCGGGGTTTGCCGTCGTCTTCGTTGCCACAATTGTTCGTTCCGATGAGCAGCACGATGGCTTTGGGCTTGATGCCGTCGAGTTCGCCGTGCCCGATGCGCCAGAGCACATTCTGGATGCGGTCATAGCCGATGCCGAACTCGGCGGCGTGACGCGGCGCGTAATATTTGTTCCAGACATTCAGCCCGCCTTTGTCCCAGAGCCAGCCGGCGGTGATGGAATCGCCCAGGAACAACAGATCCACCCCACCCTGCCTGGCACGCGCCACAAAGGCCTCGTGTATCGACATCCAGTTGGTCGGAACGGTCATCCGGGGCACGGGAATGATGGCGGTATTTTCGGCCGGGGCCGGGACCGCCAGGAACGAGGCCAGGGCAAATGCAGGAATAAGAAAACGCCGTTTCATGCGGCGATGTTACCGTTCGAAATGACAAAAGCAACCGGCCGGAGCAGCCGGGCGTGAAATTATGCCTGCGACAAACAACTGGTTTGTTTCCTTCTCCCTGCCCAAGCGGAGAGAGGGTGTCGCGAAGCGACCGGAGAGGGGAGCTTATGGAACCGGAGCCGAAACTCTTTACCTTTAGTGAAATCAGCACCACCCTCCCCGACCCTCTCCCCCGCTGCGCGGCGGAGAGGGGGATGGCGGTCTGCCTCAATCGTTACTCAGTTTGTCAAAGGCATAATCCCGATCGGGTGTGTCGCAAGTTTGTGTTTCACCCGCCTTCGCGGCTTTCGGCAAATAACTGACCACCAATGCCGTTTTCAACGCTGCAAGCGGTAAAGCCCCTGGCCGTTGGTCGCGGACATGGTGAGCTGCCATTGGTCGCTGAGGAGAGTCGGAGGCTGGACCACCGGGTTCCAGGCGGCGCCCAGGGCGGGAGCGGTTTGCAGCCCGAAGCCGGCAGCCCACGACGGCCAGGAAAAGGTGAGGCTGGCGGCGGCATTGGATTGGACCAGCGCGACCGGCAACGCGAGCGCGTCGGGGCCAAACGTGTCATTGGCGGCGATTTCCTCCGGCGTTAGGCGGCCATCGTAGATGCGCAGCTCATCGATCGTTGCGTTGAGCCAGCCGTCGGAGCTGAAAAACGAACGGCCGATGAATGACCAGGCCGTGCTGACGCCGTTCAGCGCCGGCAGCGCGTTGGTGACAGCACTCTGGAGCACGGCATTGGTGTAAATGGCGCAGTAGCCGTTGGCCGGGTCCAGGATGCAGACCACATGGACCGCACGGTTGTCCAGCGTGCCGGCAGGATCAAAATTGACGGTGGAAGCCGCCGTGGAAATGCCGAAACGCTGACCGCCGACGGAAGTGTGCGGGCTGTAAGAAACGTAATTTTGTCCGCTGCCGCCGAAGATGTTGCCGAAAGCAAACACCCGCGCCCAATCGGCATTCGCGCCAAACGTGGCCCAGAATTCGACCGTCAGCGCCGAACTGCCCGAGACCAGACCGCCGGGCAGATTGACATAATCGCCGGCGGAGCCGGTGAGATTGAGCGCAGTATTCGTCACGAGGGCATTACCCATCAGTGTGCCGTGCGCCATGCCGATGGAATCCCAAGCATTGCTGGTAAAACTGTAACGGTGGGCCAATGCCGGCTGGGCCCAGGCGAGGTCCTGGATTTCCGCGTCGCTCAACGCCCGGCCAAAGATCCGAAACGAACTGATCTCGCCGGAAAACAACGGGTCGGGAAACTGGCTTTTGCCGAGGTAATTATTCTTCGCCAGAATCTGCCACGGGCGGATGGTCAGGGCGCTGTTGGTGGCCAGGGGCTTGCCATCGAGATAAAGCACTCCCCTGGCCCCGTTCAATGTAACGGCAACGTGGACCCAGGAATTGGTCGGCAGCGCGGACGGCGCGTTGATCTGCTGCTCTCCCGCAGTGCCATTGGTCGTGATGGCAAAACGCATCAGGCCGCCGCCGGCCCGCGGGCTGAGGAAAAAGTAATTGGTCGTGCTGGAGCCAAAATCGAAAATCCGCTGCCAGTCCGCGCCGCCGCGCCATTTGACCCACGCGGCAAACGTGCTGGCGTTGGCCACGGAAAGCGGGAGGGTAACATAGTTGGTCACCCCGTCGAGATTCAGCGCCTTGCCGCGCGCCGGCTCGTTGGTGATCGACGGATTGTTCCGCAGCGTGCCGTTGTAAAGAGCAAGGTGCTCACCGGCACCGGAACTAAGCGGATAAAATGCGCTCCAGTCGTTGGTCAACACCGGCCAGCCGTCGGCGGACCAGTAAACCTGGTTCATGCCCACCGTGGCCGCGCCGTTGTTCTTGCCGTCGTAATAGTGGTAGGTGAACCAGTTGGTGCCGTTGTCGTTCATGATGGCGGGATGGCCCGGGCCGATGTAGCGCGCGGTGCTTTCGAGCACCATCGTGCCGCCGCCACTGACCATATTGCTTCCGTTCCGGTCGAAATAGGGCCCGGTGACAATGGCGCTGCGGCCTACACGAATGTTGTAGGTGCTGTTCACGCCGGCGCAACAGCCGCCGAAGTTGACGAACAAATAATAGTAGCCGCCGTGCTGGTAAAGGCAGGAACCTTCCTCGGTATTGCTGAAAAACACCCGGCCGTTGTTGGCCACCCGGTAGATCGTGGAATTGGGGGCGATGCGTTTGCCCGTGGACGGATCCAGTTGCATGATCAGGATGCCGTCCGAATACGAACCGAAGGACATCCACACCGTGCCGTTGATGTCCACCAGGATGCTCGGGTCAATGCAGTTGTAGGCGGTGAGGTCGGTGGTGGCGTTTGTTGCAAAATTCGGATTGGACTGGATGACTTTCCCCTGATCCGTCCAAACCGGTGAACCCAGCGAAGGCGACGTGACGAGGCCGATGGCGGAATTGATGGTTCCAAATATTGAACAGACATAATAAAGGTTATATCGCCCGTTGAAGTAAGCGGTGTCCGGTGCCCAGTTGTAACCGGTGAAGCCAGGGACGGCGTTCGTCGTCCATGCCGGCGGGTTGCCGGGAAAAATCGGGCTGGTCGCACTCCAATTGCGCAAGTCGGTAGAAGTAATTCCTGAGATACCCTGGCCGTCGCCGTAAATGAAATATGAATTCCCATCCTTGATCATCGTGCCCGGGTCATGCAGAAAGTAACTGCCGAAAAAAGGTATCTGGGCATTGACCGTCTGTCCATAAAGCAACACCAGGAGGGATAATGCTGCCGGCCGCAATCCAGGTACGAAGTTCTTAATTTGCATGCTGTTATGACGTTCGTGCCGCAGCACAATCACCGCTGCAATATCCAATATTGCAGCGAAGAAACAAACGCCACTTTGCGAAACAAAACCACCAGAATGCGAACGGGGGGATGCCTCACTTTTGCGGAATGCGCAATGTAGTCAATGAGTATGGTTCGACTGTGCAGGTAAAGGTCGGCGCGACGCCGGTGAATTCACTGACCTGCGGCACTACCGCGGCCGGGCCGCCGACGGAATTTTCGGCGTCCGGATTGGGATTTGCCAGGGTGATGACCCGGGCCGATTTTCCCAGTTTGCCGGCGCCGTTCAGATTCACTGTCACCGACATGGATTCGGAGAACGGATTGACCATTTGCAGGACCAGTTCCCCGGCGCGTTGATCGCGACCGGCGGCGGCGTAGAAGCTTGCGACCGGCCGGTTGTCCGCCTCATGGATCAATTTATCGTCGAGATATGCCTTCACGTTGCCATCCTGCAATTCGATGCGGATGTCGTACCAGCGGCCGGTCTCGATCGAACCGCGCACGTGATTTTCGGCCAGGTTTCCACCCTGCAAGGAATGCTCGGTATTGCCCCAGCCGCCGATGTTCCACCAGACCGTGTGATTGATGTCCGGCGTCTGGAACAGGACCAGGAAACCCTCATCGCCGTCCAGTTTGCGCGCCTTCACGGTCAGCGTGTAGTTCGTCCAGGCTGGGTCACCCGCGACAGCGCGGACGTTTTCGCCGCCGGCATTCTGCCGCAGGGCGCCGTCCGCCACGGTCCATTCGCCGCCCGCCGTTTTCCAGCCCGCCAGGCCTTTGGTGAAGTCACTGGCGTACAGGACCCGGCCGTCCGGGGCGGTGACACGGATGTCCTTGTATTCCGCGCGGGTATTCCAAGTACCGACCCCGATCATGCCGGCATGACGTTCCGCGGTCCGGGGGGCTTCGACCTTCACGGGCAAGACCACGTCCGGGCGATTTTGCGCGAATTGCGCCTGCACGTAGTACGACGGTGTCAGTCCCACGCGGGAGTTGTCGAACCAGATCAAATCCGGGTGCCATTGGTCGTGGCCGAGCTTGCCGAACAGCGGCGCGTAGGAGGCCAGGACAATTTCATCCGCATTCTTCCACAGGCCGGTCATATAAGCGGCTTCGGCCAGCGCCGCGCGCAGATTATTGCGCCGGGCCGTGCCGTCGTGGGCGGCAAATTCGCCGACAAAAATTTTCGGGCCCTGGCGGTCATAGTTGTCGTACCGGTCCACATTCTGGTAGAGCCATTGGGGCGGTACATAATAGTGTTCATCCACGGCATCGGCGGGCGTTCCCGTATGGAATTTATTCCAGGCAAACTGCCAGAGCGCGTCGTTGGGTAAAGGCCCGGCGCTGCTGATGATTTTGAGGTCCGGATATTTTGCCTTGAGAGCTCGATGGAACACATCATAGCGGTCAAAATAAACCTGTTGCCATTGCTCGTTCCCGACGGCAAGGAACTTGAGGTTGAACGGCGCCGGGTGTCCCAGCGCGGCGCGTTTGGCGCCCCAGGCGCTGTTGGTCGGGCCATTGGCAAATTCAACCAGGTCGAGGGCATCCTGCACGTAGGGGCCGATTTGATCGAGCGGCACCGGCGGTCCCCGTCGTGCCTGGCAACACATGCCGCAGTTGACCACGGGCACCGGTTCCGCGCCGATGTCCTCGCAAAACTGGAAATACTCGAAGAAGCCGAGTCCATAGGTCTGGTTGTATTCCGGCGACCGGTTGTCCTGCCACACATTCCAGTTTTGTTTGCGTTCGGACACATCGCCGATGGTGTCCTTCCACCGGTACATATTGCCAAAATCCCGGCCCTCGACGATACAGCCGCCCGGAAAGCGCAGGAACCCCGGCTTCATGTCCGCCAGCGCCTGGGCCAGGTCGGCCCGCAAACCATTGCGCCGGCCACGGAAAGTCTTTTCCGGAAACAGTGAAACCATATCCAGATCCACCACTCCGGGCTGGGTCGCCAAAACGACCAGCCGGGCATTGGTGACCGAAACGGTGCTGGCCAGGCTGGCCTCGAATTTCGTCCAGCTATCGCCCAACCCGGTGAGATCGGCCGCCGCCAAAGCCCGGCCATCGCCGTCTTCGAGGGCGATATGCAGGGCGGCGGAATCCCCGGCCCGGCGGCGTGCGTAAATCGAGAACAGATAATTGTCACCGGCGCGCACCGCGATGCCGTCGAAACCCGAGTTGACCGCGCCGTATCCGGTGCGGCCGGGATCGGCGGCATAGAGGCGGAGGAAATGAAGGTTATTGGCGTTGAGCGGCGATTCCGATTCGACCGCGAGCCGGCCCCGGGTCCCGCTGTTGGTCACTTCCCGCCAGGCATAGAGCGGTTGGCGATCTTCAAACGACCGGTTTTGCACCAGTTCGGCGTAGAGCCCGCCGTCGGCCCCATAATTGATGTCCTCGAAAAACAGCCCGTGCAACGTAGGCGGAAACGCCAGCCCGGCTTGGTTCACATCTACCGTGAGCCGGGACTGGGCGGCATGGATGTTCAGCGGCGCGGCGGATGCCGCGGCCAGCAAAAAAGCAACCAGCAGACGGATTGAATTCATGATTCTGGTCTTCATGTGTTTGTTGATGCGACGAGGGACGGGTTGATTTTGCCCGGGGCATTTTACTGCCACCGGCCGGGCCGGCGCATGGGAGTCGATCGAGGTGCGCGTCATTGAAATTGAAAGTGGTTAATGCGCCAACCGATAAAATTTCACCGCGTCGGATTCGGGTATCCGAATCGGGTCAACGGCGCCGCCGGAACCGGTCCAGGGGCCCGATACATTGGTGCTCACCTGGAGCGTCGCCGCCGGCCAGGTCCAATAGACAAGTTTTTCATCCGGATAGAGAGCGAGGCCGATCTTCAACGGATCACCCGGCAGCGAGTCCGTGGCAAAATAGGCACGCGTGACCGTGCCCAGCTGGGAATTGGCCGGGTTGCCCAGGGTAACGCGAAAGAACGTACCCGGCTGCAGGAGGGCGGCCGGCCAGGGAATGTTTGTGACCAGAATGCCCGGAACCAGATGCAGCGTACCATTCGTCACCACCGTGCCATCCGCCGTCTCGATACGGTAATCCACGGAAACCGTGTTGGTGACAAAGGAACTGAGACCGACGGGAATGCCGTTGGGCATTGAAGCCGTATCATTTGCGTTGGTCCCGACCCCGAGGCCCACCGAGATGGGCGATGCGGGAGGCGTTTGCAATCGAAGAATGGAGAGGGAATTGGCCGGGAACGTACAAACAAAATTGGTTCCGGCGTTGGTGATGTTGGTGGCAACGGGAAACACTTTCGTTGGCGAGGCGGGTGAATTTTCGTCCAACGGGCTGGCGGAGGTCAACTGCTCCAGGCCGGCCACGGGGACAATCGACGAAAGGCCGTCCAGGTTGAAGGTGGTGGTGATCGGATTGGCGGAGACGTTCGCCGCCTTGACAATGACCTGGCCGCTGGCCCGGGCGTAACTGGCCGAGGCATAAAGCGGCAGGATGACGGGATAATTCACATCGAGGACCAAGGCACTGTTGAGATAACATTGGATGCGGGTGCCATTGAGGACGATGCGGATGTCGTACCATTGACCGGTAACAACGGAACCGGGAACACCCTCGCCGATGATGGTTTTGGCGCCATTGACCATTTGTTCGACGGCGGTCTGCGTATTGTTCCAGCCGGCCACATTGAACCAGGTCCAGTTATTGTCATCGAGCCAGTTGAACAAAATGAGGAAGCCCTCGCTGCCGCCGACCTTTCGGGCACGGAGGGTGATGGTGTAATTGCTCCAGTTGGAGTTGCCGGTGGTCGAACGGCAGTCGGTGGCAACGGCGGTCTGCTGGTAAACGCCGCCGCTGGTGCCCCAGGTGCCGTTAAAAACCTGCCAGCCCAGAGCGCCGGAAGTGAAATCACTTTGATAAAGCGTCACGCCGTTGCTGGTGACGACAATATTGGTGTATTGGACCGACGTATTCCACGACCCCAGACCAATGGCGCCACGCGGCGGCGGGTTGGTCGTGCCACCGGTGAAAGTGACGGCCAGGGGCAAGACGACGTCGCCGCGATTCTGCGCAAACATCTGCTGAACGTAATAAGAAGGTGTGCCATACACCTGCGAGCCGGTAAAATAGATCAGGTCCGGGTTCCAGTTTTTGTTGTTCAGGTTGGCAAAGAGCGGGGCGTAAGAGGCCATCGTCACGACATCCGAGTTGCGTTCCATGCCGGTCATGAAGGCCGCTTCGCCGAGCGCACCGGCCAGATTGCCGTTGCCGGCGCCAGCGGTTACAGCATATTCACCCACGTAAACTTTCGGGCCGCTACGGCTATACGTGTCATAGCGGGTGGCGTTGATCATGAAGAAGCCGGGATCGGCATAATAGTGTTCATCGCTGATCTCCACCGGGCGGGAGGCGGGGAGGCCGCCGAAGTTATTGGCCACGATTTGGATATCGGGGTAATTGCTTTTGATGGCGTCGTAGAAGAGCGCGTAGCGGTCACTGTAGGCCGAGCCGCCGTTTTCGTTGCCGATTTCGATGTATTTCAGTTTGAACGGCGCGGGATGGCCAGCGGCGGCACGCAATGCGCCCCAGTTGCTGTTGGTCGGACCATTCGCATATTCAACGGCATCCAGCGCGTCCTGCACGTACGGCCCCATCTGAGCGAGCGGCACCGAGTCGCCGACGTAAAAGACATCCATGCCACAATTGATCACGAACAACGATTCCGCGCCGATGTCCTCGCACAGCTGGAGGTACTCGTAATAACCAAGGCCATTGTCCACGTAATAACCCCAGAGATTATGTTGCAGCCAGCGGTCCCCGACCGGCCCGATAGTCCGTTTCCAGTTGTACAGGTTGGCGAGAGAATCGCCATTGACCCAGCTGCCGCCGGGAAACCGCATGAACGCGGGTTGCAGCCCGGTGAGCATATTGGCCAGGTCGGGACGCAGGCCATTGGTGCGGTTATGGAACGTCTGGCGGGGGAATAATGAAACCACATCAAGCCACACCTTCCCCACTTGCGAGAAGGCGATGGACAACCGGCTGTTGGCATTGCTGCCCAGTGCGACCAGCGGCAGGGAGAAATGCTGCCAGCCGGTAGTCAGGCCCGTCACGGTGCCCAGTGCATAAATCTGGCTGCCATTGGCGCTTTCCAGGCGGACGGAGAGAGCGCCGCCAAAGCCGGCGGAACAGCGCGCGTACAGGTTCAAGTCGTAAGTCTGGCCCGCCTGGAGATCCATTCCCCAATAACCGTTATTCGCAATTCCCACGCTGCCGACGCCGGAAGTGAGGGTCAGGCTGGCCGAATACAGATTACTCGCATTCAGCGGCAGCGAGGAATCGGCGAACCAGGACCCGCTGCCCGTCCCAGTCGTGATGAACTGCCAGAAATTGGTGTTGCCCGGCTCTTCAAAGGAGCGGTTCCGCACCATTTCCGCATAAATCCCGCCATCACCGGCGCTGTTGATCTCCTCGAAAAAAATGCCGAACAGGTTGGAACTGATGGTCGCTCCCGGCTGGTTCGCCTGGATGGCGATGGTAGCAGCAGATTGCGCCTGAACCGCGAGGGCCGTCAGGGTGATCAGCGCCAAAACCAACCGGCGGCAACTTTTAAAAACGACCTTCATCCGGCCAAATTCACTTTTGCATCTCAGGGATTGAATCATCACGGCAATTGCAGCCGGAAGAACATCTGATTGTTCGTGGGTGCGAGGCTCAGGAAATTGATGCCATTGGTCGGAAGCAGCACACCGGCGACCGGCACCCACGCTGAACCGAAACCAAGATTGGGCGAACTGCCCAACACCAGCCCGTTGGTCCAGGCCGGCCAACTGAGGGTCAAGGCTGACGCATTGTTCGCGAGGTTGATGCCGGCGGCGGTGATTTGTTCGATGGGCAAGGATTGCGAGTTAATTTGCACCGAATCGATCTGGCCGTTGAAGTTGGTGTCCGCAGAGAACTGGCTGCGCCCAAAATAATTTATCGAACCGGCCACATCGGACGGCAGAAGATTGATACTGGGATTCACGGCCACGGCCTGGCCGTTGACAAACATCACCGCCTCGCGGCCATCGAGCGTCACCGCCACGTGCGTCCAGACGTTCACCGGCAGGGGGCTGGGCGCGTCCACGTGCCGGGCCTCGGAACCGCCGTTGGGGGTGATTTCAAAACGCAACGCGCCATTGTTGGCCTTGGCCGTGAGCATGGCATAGCTGGTGGTTCCTGAACCGAAATCGAAGATGCGCTGCCAGACATTGCCGCCGCCCCACTTGACCCACGCGGCAAACGTGCGCAGGGCACCCACGCCAACCGGTAGGGCAACGTATTCTGACGCACTGTTGTTCAGATTCAAAACGGGGCCGCGGATGGAGTCGGCGGGTGTGGTCGCCCCGTTTTGCAGCGCGCCATCAAACAGCCCATTGGCATCGGCGGCATCGCCGTTGAAGGGATAGAACGCCGCCCAATTCGAGCTGGTCGCGTTGGGCAGCACGTCCACAAAATTGGTCGCCAGACGGCCGAGGCTGTCGACGGCCGCCAGCACAATGCGATGAAAACCGTTGGTGGCTTCCACACCGGTGGCCGGAATGGCGTAACTTCCGCCGCCGACTCCCGGCAGCGGACCGAACACGACGTTGGTGACGCCCGCGTCACGGAACTCAACCGTCCAGGTGAGCCCGGTGGCGGACAAGGGTGTATCGGCAAAATCGGTCGCGGTACCAGTGAACTGCAGGGTGTCGCCGGGGCGGTAATACGAGCCGGCGGACGGCGAGGTAATCACCGGTTGCGGCGCAACTATTTCGTTCGCGGAAAGCGCCCGGCCGTAAATGCGGATGGAACCGATCTGGCCGTTGAAGTAGGGGTCGTTGGTGAAAGGACTGCGGCCGAACCAGGTATTGGTGGGCGCGAAGTCCGGCGGCGTCAACGTCATCGAAGTGTTGGTCGCCACCGGCGCGCCGTTGACGTAAAGAATTCCGCGCGCGCCGTCCGTGGTCACGGCCACGTGCGTCCAGACATTGGTCGGCAAAGGATTGGGCGCGTCCAGAGTCCGTTCACCGGCGCTGCCCGAGGAAGTGATGGTGAATCGGGGCAATCCATTGGCAGCTTGCGGCGTGATGAAGGCGTATTTGTTGGTATTGCGGCCAAAGTCGAGGATCCGCTGCCAGGGCAAGCCGCCATTCCATTTGAACACGGCGGCAAAGGTGCAGCCGTTGGCCACGCCGTCGGGCAGATTGACATACTGATTCGTTCCGCTGAACACGAGCACGTTGCCGAGCAAGGGATCGTTGTGAACGTAAGCGCCGTTCTGGATCAAACCGTAATACTGGCCGTTGTCATCGCGGGCATCCCGCTGGAAGCGATAGGCCGCCGACCAATCGTTCGTGAACAGCGGCCAATCATCCGGTGTCCAGGACAACGGCTCGATGTCATACGTGGGTGCCCCATTGGCGTTGCCGTCGTAATAATGATAGCCGAAATATTCGACGCCACCTTCATTGAGAATGCCGATCTGGCCCGGGCCGATAAATTTGCCGGTCGTCTTCAAAAAAAGCGTGCCGCCGCTGAAGACCATGTTGGCGTTGTTGCGGTCGAAAAACGGGCCGGTGATGTTAGCGCTGCGACCGACGCGAATGTTGTAAGTGCTGTCCACCCCGGCACAACAGGCGCCCCAATTGACGAACAGGTAATAAAAACCTCCGTGAGTATAAAGATAGGAGGCCTCAATCGGGTCGCCGCTGGCGGCATTGTCGGTGGCTACCGAGTAAACCGTCAGGTTGGTGGTGCTGCGTTTGCCGGTGGCCGCATCGAGCTGAATCATCCGGATGCCGCCAAAAAAGGACCCCAAGGACATCCACAAATTGCTGGAGGCGTCGAACATGACGCTCGGATCGATGGCGTTATAAGTGACGCTGGAACTGGACTGGATGACCGCGCCCTGGTCGGTCCACAGATAGCCCGGGTCGCTGGGATCGAGCGTAGGATTGGTGGCGAGCCCGATCGCCGAGACCTGGCTGCCGAAGGTGGAGATGGCATAGTACAGGTGATACTGGCCGTTGAAGTAGATGACATCCGGCGCCCAGAAAGTCCCGGCGAATCCCGGCACGGAATTCGTGGTCCAGACCGGCGAATTGGCGAACACCGGCGGGCCGGTCACCCAATAGGTTTTATCAGCGGACGATTTCGAGCTGATCCCGAACCCGGTGCTGAAAACGTAATAGCGACCATTGCACGGAATCATGGCCGAGGGATCGTGAACTCCGAGGCTGCCGCGCAAGATGGACGGAGCGGCCTGAAGCAAACCGGGGAGGATGCCGACCACCAGGATGATGAGGCTGAATTGACCGGCGGCGAACCGGCGGAACCAAGGGATCAAGATCATTTGCATAATAAATCGCCTTTACAACGGAATCACTGCGTTTTGATGCGCAGTACCGTCATTGAGTGTTTTGGAAACCGATGGTCGAACCGGAGCCCGGCGATTTTAAAAATCGATTCCACCGGAGCGACCGCGAGCGGGTGGTCCAGTGAATTCACATCGCCCGGGCTGGCACTGGCCAATGTAACGGCTTTCACTTCGGGGGCGACCGACGTCAAACCGTCGAGATGAATTTGGGCTTCACCAGCGGCATCGCCCGGGTTGACCACTTTGAGGATGAGTTCGCCCGCTTTTTCATCCCGGACCGCGCTGGCGTAAAGCTGCTGGACCTGAGGCGGCGGCACTTCGGCGCTCTGTATGAGTTTCCCGTCGAGATAACAATCCAGCTTCGCGCCTTTGAGTTCGATCTTCACGTCATACCATCGTCCCGTCTCAATTGAGCCGGGCACCTGCGCGACCAGGTGATCCTGTTGGGCCCAACGGGCCTGGATGCCGTGAATCCTGTTTTCATAGCCGCCGAGGTTCCAAACCACGTGATTTTCCGGCCCTTCATAACGCACCATGACGGCAAAGCCTTCCGCGCCGGCAAGCTTCCGTGCCTTGAGCGAAAGGGTGTAATCACTCCAGGAAACCTCACCGGCCAGGACGAGGCCCGATGCTTTCGGGTCGGCCTGTTGAAACGCGCCGTCTTTGACGGACCAATTGCCGCGTTCAACCGACCATCCCGGCGTGCCGTCGGTGAAGCGGGAACTCAGCAGCGTCTGGCCATCGCGCGTCACCTGCACGTCTTTGAATTCCGCAGCGGTCTGATGGGTGCCCAACCCGATGTGTCCGCCCGGCCGGGCGGGAAGTTCAACTCCCGTCAAAGTCACGGGCAGCACCACGTCCCCACGGTTGAGGCTGAAGAGTTGTTGCACGTAGTAGTTGGGCGTGCCATAGACGCGGAGGTTGTCGGTCCAGATCAAGTTAGGCGTCCATTGCCAGCCTTCGACGTGCGCAAACAACGGCGCGTAGGAGGCCATGCGCACGACGTCCGCATTGCGTTCGAGGCCGGTCAGATAGGCCGCTTCGGCCAACGCGCACTCGAGATTATTCCGGTTTTTGACGCTGACCATGGCCACGCTCTGCGCGGCGTATTCCCCGAAGAACACCTTGGGGCCGCTACGATCGTAATGGTCGTAGCGACGGGAATTGGCGAGGAACCAGAGCGGCGGCGCGTAGCAATGCTCATCCACGATATCCATCTTCAACTCGCGGAATTTCGGCCACAGGAATTGAAAACGTTCATCGGCGGGCAAGGGACCGGCACTGGCGACGAGGGCGATTTCAGGATGTTTTTCCTTGAGCACTTTCACGAAACGCGCGAGCCGTTCAATGTATTGAGGCCCCCACTGTTCATTCCCGACCCCCAACATTTTCAGATGGAACGGTTCCGGGTGGCCCATGGCGGTCCGCCGGGCGCCCCAGGGGCTGGCGGCCGGACCGTTGGCAAACTCAATCAGATCGAGGGCATCCTGGATATAGGGCTCCAGTTCATCCAGCGGCACCAGCTCGCCGGAATTGAACTGGCAGGCCATGCCGCAATTCAGGATCGGCAACGGTTCCGCACCGATATCGTCGCATAACTGGAAGAACTCGAAAAAGCCCAGGCCGAACGACTGGAAGTAATCCGGCGCCGGCCGGTGCAAAAATTCATAGTTCCACCGGTTGATGAGCAGCTGGCGGTCTTCGACCGGACCGAGGGTGTTTTTCCACTGATAGCGCCGCTCCAACACGCTGCCTTCGACGATGCACCCGCCAGGAAAGCGCAGGAAGCCGGGCTTCAGGTCGGCGAGCAGCTGCACCATATCCGCGCGCAGGCCGCCGGGCCGGTTCTTCCATGTTTTTTCCGGGAAGAGCGATACCATGGCGAGGTCAACCGTGCCTTTTCCTTCCACGAGGAGCGCCAATCGCGCCTTTGCGTCGGTATCGTTGGGGCGCAAAGTCGCCGTGCATTTTTTCCAGTTCAAGGAAAATCCCCCCAACGGCACGGAGTCCAGCAAACTGCCGTCGGCGCCATAGAGTTGCACGAGCAAAACGGGCGAACCGGTCATGCCGCGAATTTGCGCGGAAAAATGATATGCCTCGCCCCGGCGGACGCCCATACCCCGAAAACCCTCGTTGGAAATCCCGAACGGCGCGGTGCCTTCCGACTGAATACGCACAAAGTGAGAATTGGTTGGCGCAAACGGGCCGCCATCACGAACGGATATCTCTCCCCGCGCATGACTGGGACTGACCTTGATCCAGCCCATCAGGGGATCGGGAAATTCGAACGCACGGTTCTTGACCAGCTCGGCATAAAGCCCGCCGTCGGCGCCAAAGTTGAT
>Ga0265320_10000305_pt1 | contig 40150 bp, 38 predicted proteins | sample 4827metaG_FD_202087 | JGI IMG/M metagenome (GOLD analysis project Ga0265320, IMG submission 202087) | Rhizosphere microbial communities from Carex aquatilis grown in University of Washington, Seatle, WA, United States - 4-8-27 metaG | ecosystem: Host-associated > Plants > Roots > Rhizosphere >... | reverse complement strand
TGGCGAGCTCCCTCGCTGCGCTCCGTCAACGGCTCAGGTTTCAACATGTACGACCTCGGTTCGGTTGTTCGGATTTCTGAATTTTCTGCCGCAAAACGAGCCTAAAAAAGGGGTCCCGCAGGACGTCGCACCCTGTGCGCTGTTCCGCCGGGGGTGTAATTGCCCCCACGGTTGCGCTGGCGTGTCGCAGCGCTGGCGTGTCGCAGGCTGGCGCACCGTTCAAGAGCCCCTCGCACGGATGCCCTTGATTGAGGCGAGCTCACGCCCGATGAGCACGAGCCGTCGCAAAGCATCCGGCGACCATCGCTCGTAGGTCCACGCGATTCGAGCCACCTCGCTCGCGGCATTGGGCCCGGTTGCTCTCTCGCCATGCACGTCAAGCAGGAAGCCAGCGTGCTCGGCCGCGGTCAGGCAGTGTCTACGCCCGGCGCAGTACACGCCTGACGCGAAGATCTCGCCGTCAACTTCCCACCACGCGAGCATGACCCGCAGGTCCGGTGCGCGCCCGCGAAGCGCTTCCTCGAGTCCACGACGACAGAAGACGCACCAAAGGCGCGAGTAGTCTCCAAGCGAGCCGCGGTCGCCCTTCGTGTCGGCCTCGACAATCGCTTTCCACCACGCGAGACGAGACGCGCGCGCCGCGGGGTCGGCCGCAGACGTCTCGGCCATCGGCGACCCGATCGGAGTCGATGTCGTCATTTGAAGTCTCCCTCTTCGGGAACGTCCGTGAACCGAAGGCACTCCCCATTGAATCCAATCTTGATAACGGTCCCGCTCGGCCCGTCGTTCTGCTTCATCACGCAGACTTCAGCGTCGCGCGTCAGCCTCCGGCCCTTCTTCGTGCCGAGGTAGTAGTCATCTCGGTAGAGCGACAGCACGCAGCGAGCGGCTTGCTCGATTTCGCCAGACTCGCGAAGGTCGGATAGCTGCGGGCGGTTGTCCGCGCGGCTCTCGCACGAGCGATTGAGCTGCGCCAGAGCGAGCACGCAGCATCCGAGCTCTTGGGCCATCGCCCGGAGCGTCCTGGTGTTCTCAGCGACGATTTGCTCGCGCGGCATCCCCGAGCGAGGCGCGCGAAGAAGCTGCAAGTAATCGACGACCACGAGCCCGAGCGGATGCCCCTCGCGGTCGAGTCGGAGCTTGGTCCGGCGGACCTTGGACCAGAGGGACATCGCCGTCAGCTCGGTGTCGTCGTCGATCCAGACGGGCAGATTCGCGATCCCGATCGATGCGTTCGTGAGCTCTTGCCAGTCGCGGGGGGTCAGAGCGCCCGCGTTCATCCGGCCCACCTGAACACCGGCTTCCGCGCAAAGAATCCGCTTGAGCATGTCGGTGCGATTCGTTTCCAGCGAAGCGACGAACACGCCTCGGCCGGCCCTCGCGACGTGGATCGCCATCGCAGTGGCCAGGCTCGTCTTGCCCATGCCGGGGCGCGCGGCGATCACCCGCAGCTGTGTCGGAAGTCCGCCCGTCAATCGGTCCAGCGCGGCGAATCCGCTCCGCGGTCGGCCTGCGGCCGATCCCGGCGCTGCGGCGGCCTCGAGCTCTCCGAAGAGAACGCGCAGCCCGTCCTTGACGTGCGACGACTGCTCGGACTCCGAGAGCACCGCGGCAAGGGCGTCGACGCGCTCGCGATGCTCGACGAGCAGCCCTTCGATCGTCTGGGGCCCCGCATCGGTCATCGCCTTTGTCCGGGCGAGCTCCGCGGCAAGCTGGCGCCTCACCCAACGATCGCGAACGTGACGAGCGTGTGCGGCGGTTTGAGCCGTCGTGCACGCGGGCGCCTCGGCCAAAACTTGCGACAGGTACGCCATGCCCCCCACCTGGACGAGCCGGCCTCGGTCACGAAGCCACGTGCCCACCGCCACGATATCGCCCGTCGGAGACTCAGCGCGCAGAGCCAGACACGCTTCGTACGTGCGCCGATGCGCCTCGGACACGAAGTGCTCGGGGCGAAGAAACCCGGCGATCGCGTCGAGCATCGCCGGATCGATCATCACATTGCCGAGCACGGCGACTTCGGCCGCGAGGTCCGCGTCGATGTTGACCAGCTCGCTACTTCTCGGATCGCTGCGCTCGGACGCGCCGCCCTCGATCACTCGCAACGGTTCACGGTCGGACACGGCGGCCATTGGTCTCCTCCAAACGGTTCGGGTCGGTCTTCACGAGCAGATCTGCGAGCAGCTGTTTCGCCCGGCGGGCGTTCTCGGCGGGGTCGAGCGCGTCCGCCGGGATCCCGGGGAGCGGCTCGCTCTCGACAATCGCGACGGCTCGGCCGCGAGCGATGTCTTCGAGCACCCAATTTCGGAAGGTCGCTTCCCAGTCGACTTTCACGCCCTGGGCCCCAGCCTTCGCCAGCCAGTGATTCCGGAAGCGTTCGAGACTCCCGGACGCGTCGACGTGCTCACGGGTCCGGAACCGCTGCAGGGTCTCCGCCTTCGGCGTCCAGCCCTCGGGGAGCCGCGTACCCCGGGCCGACTTCGCGCCAGGAGCCCTCAGGGACGATTGGGCGGCTTCGTTGGCTTCCGGTCGCGCCGCGGTCGTCGCTTGGCGGCCCCCAAGCGGCGCGGCGTCTGGCCTTCGTTCTGGGCGCTCGGTCGGGCGTTTCCGTTTGCCCCTCCGTCGTCCTCCGGAAGCGGCTTCGGGGGGGGCGAGCGCCAACGGCGCGACCCTCTCCCTTCCTATGGTTTCTTCAATGGCTTCTTCCAGTGCACGTGGTGCACCACCCCCGTGCACCCCCTGCACCACCTGTCGTGCACCTCCTGCACCACCCCCGTGCACCTCCTGCACCACGTGGTGCACCTCCTGCACGACGTCGTGCACGTGGTGCACTACCTCGACGGTGTACAGATTGGAGTCGCACTCCCGCTTTCCCTCGACGGGTCGCCGCTCTGACCGGACGTGTCCGGCCTTGACCAGCGAAGCGACGGCGGCCTTCGCGGACCGGAGGGAGACTCCGGCATCCGTCGCGATAGTCGTGTACGACGGCCAGCAGCGCCCGATCTCGTCGGCGCGCATCGTCAGCGCGAACAGCACGCCCTTTTCGATGCAGGACAAAGGCAAGTCCCGTACCGCGCGCATCGCGAGCAGCGTATTGAATGGCTTCACTTGCCACTCCGTTGGATCAGGAGCGGCAGTTGCTCCGGTTCGATTTTGACGACGTGCCCGCAGCGCACGCACGCACCGCGCACGACCGCGGCCGCGCCGCATTTCGGGCACGTACGCGACGCACGGGCCCTCCGGTCCGCCGGATGGATCCGCTGCTTCATCGGGGCCCCCGCTCATCGCCGCCTGTTTGCGCACTTCGCAGGGCGCGAATGTGCTCGACAACTGCACCGTCGAGGCGGAACCACTCGCGCCCCCGCACCACGCCCGGCTGTGGCTTTTGCCGCCATTCGCCAAACTGCACGTGGCGCTGACTCTCGAGTGCCTTCGGGCCAGGCTCCCACGCGAGCAACTCAACTGGGAATGGTGTTCCTGTCATCCACTCTCGAACCCGCTTGGAGATGTCCTTACCGTGTCCGATCTTCACGAAGCTCGTGGTCGCCGCCCGCGCGTAGTACACGCCACATTCAGTCGGCCATTTGTCGATAGGCTCCGGAAAGCGGCTGAAACACCTATGCGCGAGCTCCGTTTCCGAGACTCGCCGGGAGAGCAGCTCCCCAAGCTTCTCCGTCAGAAAGGCGTCTTTTGCCTGCTTGAACGACGGCCGCAGATCGTGCGGACCTTCGCGCTCATCCACGAGCTCGGACGTCGGATCCGCGAAGTAGCCCTCAACAGACTTGATGTCGACCGTATAAGGGTCTTCGTGCGCGTCGATCGCGTGTAGTAGCTCTTCGTACTCGTCAAAGTCTTCGTGCAGCCAGTGGCCGAACGTCCAAGTCTCTCGGAGCTTTCGAAGGTGGAAATCAATCGCGCGCTCCCCGTAAACGGGAAGCCTGCGAACGTGCGCCAGGTGCGGATCGCCACACCCGCACCACGGGCAGGCGCAACCGCGCGAGCACGAGCACGGCTGCTTGGTTCCGTGCGGACCGGGCTTCGCATCGGGGCAGTCCTCCGGACGAGGTACCGCTTTCCGCGGCAGGCGATAGGGCTTCATCGACCTGCCGCCTTCCTCGCCGGAGGAGCGATCGCGAGCCCGAGCCGCTCAGCGACGAGACTCGGCGACCACTCCGGCGACGTCGACGCCGGGGCGACTGCCGGCCGCTCCCCGGCCTCGTAGCGGGCGAGCGCGGACGCCGAGACGACGTACCATCGGCCCCGCAGCGTGCCGATCTGCTTGGCAATCGCGCGCCAGCGCCGATCGCTGTACCCGGGCGGCGCGCACCCCTTGCGGCTCGACCACTCGGTCGGGGTCGCAGCCGTCGCGACCGCCGCGAGCAGCACGCTCCCGAGCTCCCGCGCGAGCGCGGGGTCAGCGCGTAGCGCCTCGATCAGCGCACGCACATCGATCGCCGCCGCCGCGGCGTCGCGAACGGCCTTCACGACGCGCCCCCTTTCGGGGGAGGCTTAGGCGGTTCCTCAGGTGGAGGCGGGCCGTCGCCGCCGCCGCCGTCGTCGACCTCGACACGCACGCGCGCACGACGTTGCCGCCGCTGCGCGCGCAGCGCTCGAGTCTGGGCACGGCGCGCCACGACGGGACGTCGACACAGCCGCGCCTCGAGCTGAGACCATCGGTTGACGATCTCGGTCCACCGGCGATCGTTCCGCTCCTTGATCGCGCGCACGCCGTCTGCCCATTCTTTCCGGCCGGCGTCCGACGAGAGCAGACCGGCGCCCTTCTCAGCTTGCAAGAGATCGTGCCGGACTTGCGCTTCCTCCTGGGCGCGCCAGAGCATCCGGGCTCGTTTCGCTCGCGCCCGGCCACGCGGATCGCGCGACTGCTCGAGCAGGGCAAGTTCGCGAGCGCCGGGGAGGCGCTCGCGCAGGATCCGATCGGCACCCTTTTTCAAGCGGGCCTTCGCCTCGCGGATTTCGTCGGTCTCGACCGCTTCGAGCTCTTCCGGGTCGTAGAACTGCTCGAGCGGGCACGGCGAAATGAGGTTTTCGAGCCCGGCCGAGATCGCGTTTTCGTCGAACAGCCCAAGCCCGTCGTTGTCGAATTCCTCAAGCACGGGACCCCCGCCCTTCATCCCATCCCCGAAGCATCACGTTCCGCACGGCGGTCCAGAGCTTTTGCATCCTCGGCGTGCGCGCGAACGGCGGGAGCGCCGTCAGAGCCGCAGCGAGGAAAAAATCGATTACCGACCGGGCGCCCGGTCGCGCGTCCAGCTCGAAGGGCTCCCGCTCCGCTTCTTCGAGGCGGCGCCGCGAGCCTTCAAGCGCTGCGCGCCAAGCTGGCAGGTGGCCGGGGTCGGCTTCGCGCGCCGCCGCGTATCGGCGCTGCGAGTCTTCGAGTCGGATCCGGTAGGTCTCCCGAACGAGCGGGTCGCGAAGGTCAGGACCGGAGTTTTTTGCGAGGTAGGCTCGAAATGCTACGGTGGTCTTCATATCGATCCTCGGTGGTGCGAGCGGTTGATAGAGAGGCGCCCGGCGAAGGCGCCTTTTTTTTGATTCAGGCCGTGGCTTTCGAGCGTGCGGCTTCTGCGGTGCGTTGCCGTGCGCCGCTGCCCAAGACGGACGCGATCGCAGCGTCGACGCGTTTCTCGATGAGGGGCGTTTTCAGCTTGAGGCCGAGCAAGCGCAGCGCGACGGTGCGTCGGTCCGCGAACGCGGCGTCGGCGATTTGTTGGACGACTTCTTCCGTCAGTTTGGGCGGCATGCTTCGACACTGCCTGAAGGCGATCACCGACAGCAAATTGGTTGATCTCACCTCAAGAATTTCCCGGCCTTTCCGGCTTTTTGAAGGGGATCACGTTCGGGGCTCGCGCCCGCCGACGATCGTCCAACTGACGCGCGAAGCCCTCCGCCAACTCGTACCGCCCGGCAAGGGTCGCCTTCGTCATCGCCTCGACGAGAGCGTCGTCGGCGATCGGTTCCGGTTTCGGAGTCACCGAAGCACGCGAGGTTTCCGCCAACGGCCACGAGTCTCGCGCACTTTCGGACATGGGCTCCGAAGGCACTTCGGGAATACCGCTTTGGTTTTCGCTAGTTACAGCGAGATTTGCAGCGGCTTCAATTCCCGTTGGGGTCGCGAATTTTCCCAAGTGAGCTCCTGGATGGCCTTCGTAGCCCCAGGTAAGCGACCAGCATCGGCTTGCCGCGAGACGCGGCACTGGCTTCGACGAGCGCCACCTAGCGTCGCCGGCGACTTCGAGCGGCGAGCTCGTGGGCGACTGGCATCGCGGTTCGTCGCCTGACGCCTCACGAGGGCGAACGCCGAGCTCGGCGTCGTTCCCTCCGCCGGTGTCCGATCAGCGGCCGAGACGACTTGTACCGCTAGAGACTTATCCGGCGATCGGCTGCCCGGTTCGAGAATCGTGACCGCCTGATTCAGCCGCCCCCGGCGTCGGAGACGCCGTCGCTCGCCTCGGACGCGCCGTCGCTCGCCTCGGAGGCCCCGTCGCTCACCTCGGACGCGCCGTCGGTCCCGTCCGGGGCCGCATCGACCGTGGGCCCGCTGTCGTGGGCACCGACATCAGACCCGGGGGGGCCGACCGCAATCGTATCGATGTGAACGACCGCAGTCGTGTAGGTGCCCATGTTGCCCGTTTGGATGATGACGTCGATCTCACGGATGTCGCACGTCGTATATCCGGGCGTCGACGCCGTGAACGAGTTGGCGTCGAGCGAGAGGGTGACAAACCCGGCAGTGGGGTCCAAGAAGGTGGGGGTCCCCTGCGCATAGATGTACCCCATCGTGGACTTCAGGGCCAGAAAGGCCGAGCCTGGATACAATGGAGAAGTGTTCAAGCCCGAGTCGAGCCGGATTTCCGCCGTGACCCTCTCTCCCGTCAAGTTGAGAGGCACGCTCGAAAGGAATGCGAAGAGCAATTGCTCCCCGGGCTGAGAGAACGGAATCGTCAATTTCGTAGATCCACCCGAGTCGGGGTAGCCCACGTTGGGATCGAGCTGCAGCAACGTGCCCGTCACCGCCCCGTCATTGGCATTCGTGTTCGACACGAGGTTAGGAGACGAATTGTTCGCGACGACCCAACCGTCGAGGATGGCGTTGAACGTCGAAACGTGGACATACGGGGCCGTCGGGCACCCGACCGCACCGTCATCCTGCGCATCCATTCCCGAACCGTTTGCGCTATCCGGTGCGGTTGTCGTGCCATCCGGTAGGTTTGCGTCGGGCGAGCGATCGCCATTCCCATCGCCACCGCCTTCCATGACGCCCGACCGGGTCTCGTCGCCGCCGCCCTCCATGGCGTCGGACCTGGTCGCGTCGCCACCCCCACCGTCGGATGCGTCCGACGGACCCGGACCGTTGTCGTCGCTCGAGCAAGCCAGCAAAATCGCCGGTGCAAGGAATGCGAAGGCGAAAATTCGCTTTGCAGCCGCCATGAGCTTCACTTCTCCTTTTCCGCGGCCGGAGCCTAAGACGACCTGAACCGGTTAAGCAATGGGTTATCGGCGTCGGTCCGTCGCCTGTCCGGGCGAAAGGCTCGCTCTTCGAGCGGCCGGGGACCGTTCGGGGCGAGCTGATTCGACCCCACGTAAGCGTCCAACGAACCAAGCAGTTGTGCGCCTGTCGATGAGGAGACCGAAGAAGCCGTCGACATCGTCACGGACGAACAACGGGAGCTCACGACGCCGCGCGACTGCACGGCGTTCCCTTCGCCCACGAGCTTTCGAGCACGCTTACATACCGGTGGCTGTGGCGACGCCCTCCCACAACACTTCGCCACCCGATTGATCGTACGTCTTGAGGAAAGTGAGCGTGCCGTCGGCGCCGACCTGGAACACCGATAGATTCGGCAGGACGGCCACGACGCCCGCGCTCGTCAGCGTGTTGACTCTTTTTTGATTGCCTACAATCAAGAAGCGACCTGACGGGTCGAGCGCGAACGTGCGTGGCTCGAAGCCGTGAGAATCCGTCGCAGCGACGAACGTCGGCTCTCCGGTCATTTGATCGATCTTGAACAGCGCCACGTTGTTCTCCCCGTTCCCGGTGAAGACCTGGACCGGCGCAAGAGCTGCGGCGTCGCTCGCTGCGCCCGCCTCGCTCGAAGCATCTGCCGATCCCGCCTCGCTCGATCCCACTGCCGCGCCGGCGTCGGGCGTGTACGGCTCGAGAGCCCAGTTGCGATTCGTGATCCAAAGGAACTTGCCTGAGGGGTGCACCATGATCGCCCCGGCGCGCTGCCCATTGATGGCTTCCGTAGCGTTCAGCATGCCCATGTCGCCGGCGACCGCAACGCTCGTCGTGTTGAACTTCTCGGTGAGCACTCCATTGCTGAACGTGTACGTGATCAGGCGATTTCCACGCTCGGCCGATAGGTAGACCCACGGTTGGCTCGGGTGAAAGTCGAGGTGGCGGGGCCCGATGCCTGTCGGAAATGTGATGGTGCTCGTATCGACCGGCGTGAGAAGGCCGCTCGCGTACGTGAAGACGCGCAGGTGCCCGATGTCTTCGGGCGTCATGACGCCCCCGTCGGAGGCATACACCGGGTCGTTGCCCCGGTCGCAAATCGTCGCGTACTTGTTGGACGGATCCACGCGGACCTGGTGGAGGTAGGCGCCGATGCCGGTATCGCCCCCGTCGGCCTGCTGGACGCGAGCGCCGATGGTTCCGTCGGCGTTGAGCTGAAACACCGTATACGCCTTGGTCACATTGTGAATTGTGAGCAAGTACTTGTCGTCACGCGAGAGCGTGAGATTGATGATGCGCCCGTTGGGAGAAACGACGCCTCCTCCGTCCGCGGATGCCGGGATCTCCGTCAGAAGACCGGAGGCCGCGTCGATCGAGAACGCGTGGAGAGAGAAGAGCGGGTCGGAAGTTGCACCCACGCCCGCATAGAGATGCTGGGACTTCGAGTCGAAATACGCAAACTGCAGCGTCTGACCGAGCGACATCGACGCCTTGGGGGACAGCGTGCCGTCGGCCGCCAGGTCGAACGTGTTCAATGTCACGCCGGAGTTCGCGTAGACAACCTCTTTTGCCGCGCCAGCATCTCCAGGCCCGGCCTCGCCCGCGTCGCTGGTCGAGGTCTCACCCGCGGGATTCATCGAACTGTCGCTCATCGAATTCGCCGCGCTGTCGCCCGCGGAATCCGGCGCGGCGTCGCCGGCGGGGTTGGTCGATGCGTCGACAGAGCCTCCGTTACCGTTGTCGTCGGACGAACAGCCGCCCACCGACATCACGGCGGCAACGGCGAGCATGGACGCGCCGAGGGGCCGCTGGAAGATTTTCATGGCGTTGCGCATGCCTCAATGCGCGACGGAAGTAAATGCTCATTGGGACGACCCACGGTCCTGGCGCTCAAGACGGGCGTGAACCAGCGCCCGTGGATCGGCTTGCGTCTCGGCGAGCAACCACTTCATCGCGGCGCATGTCGTCGCCGTACGGAGGCGACGGCACGTCCGACGCGCAGCGCGGCGCTCACAGCGGCAACGGCTGCTCCGGTTTTGCAGGAACAACGGCGACGGCGTCCGCCGCCGGCTCGATCCTCGAGCCCGAGAATCCTGACAGAACCTGTCACCGCGGCTGGGTACTCATCAGATCGACGGGGCGGCGCGGTGCCGCTCCCTGTTCCCACGAAGAGGACCCAATGAAGAACGCACTGAACTGGTTCGAAATTCCCGTTCACGACATCGAGCGAGCGGTGGCCTGCTACGAGGCGCTGCTCGGCGCGAAGCTGAAGCGCGAAGTCTTCGGGGGGATGCCGTACAGCGTTTTTCCCTACGAACCGCCAGGCGTCAGCGGGGCGTTGGTGCAGGATCCCAAGCGGCCGGCAGGTGGAGGGACGCTCGTTTACCTGAACGCGGACGGCCAGCTCGACGCGATCTTGTCGCGCGTGACTGCGACCGGCGCCACGATGCTGCTGCCGAAAACGCCGATCGGCCCGGACGGCTTCATCGCCATCGTCGTCGACACGGAAGGCAATCGCGTCGGACTCAATAGTTCGACGTGACCCGAAAGTCCGTGGACGCCGCCTCGAGAGCAGGCTTCTCCTGCATCGCGGCGGCGTCATGATTGTGTCAGCATTCGGGCTTCATGCCGAAGAAGTCCCGCCTCTTTGCGCTCGCAGACTACCTGCGTGCGCGCCGGACCGGGGTCACGGCGGAGCAGCTCGCGGACCGTTTCGGGGTCACGGTCCGGACGATTTATCGCGACCTCGACGCGCTGCGCGACGCCTCGGTCCCCCTCCTGGCGGAGCGCGGGCCGGGCGGCGGCTACGCCATCGACCGAACGTACACGCTGCCCCCGATCAACTTCACCCCCCGTGAGGCGGCGCTTCTCGTCGTCCTCGGCCGCTTCGCGACCGAAACGCGCCTCGTGCCGTTCGTGGACACCGTTGCCGGCGCGATCGACAAGGTGCGCGCGGCCCTTTCGGCGGGCGCCCAGCGCGAGGCACTCGCGCACGCAGAGGCGCTGAAGTTCGCCGCCATCCCGCGCGTCACCTGCCCCGCGCGCGTCCGGCAGGCCATCGAGGAGGCGTGGTTTTCCGGGCTGGCTGTTCGCGTGCGCTACCGAAGGGGCGACGGAACCACCGGATGTCGCACCGTCCGCCTGAAGCAAGTCCTCATGCAGCCCGAAATGACGCTGCTGACGTGCGTGGACGTGGAGACCGGGGCCGAGCGCTCGCTCCGGCTCGATCGGTTCGACTCGGCCGAGGTCGTGCGCAGCGAGCCGCTCAAGCCGGGAGGCGGGTGATCCGTCGCGCTTCGCCGGTCTTCGTACGCCTCTCCCCGGGGCCGCGGCATCAAGTCGGCGAGGACCTCTCCGCTACAGAGGTTGAAACAACCGTGTGTCATGGGCACCGCAAGAGGTCGCCGTACGGTCTTGCGCCGACGAGATGGTTTGTCACTGCGTGTACGTAGTTACGGCGGCTTGCTCAGACACAAGGGTACGATAGCTCCTCATGGGCACAGTCAAAGATCACCTCGCGATGATGGCCCCCTCGCTGCGGGCCACGGTGCAATCGGCCCGGAGGGCGGTAAGGGCCGCCGCTCCTGAGGCGAGAGAGGCCGCATGCCAGAGTAAGCCTCCTCGCTCGAAGCGCCCGATGTGGAAGATCGCCCGTTACTTCGCCGGCGAAACCGAGTTCGCCGCCATCGGCACCTTCTCGACGCATGCGCACCTCTACTTCCGCAGGGGGATCGAGATCGACGATGGCTCGGGACTTCTCGAGGGCAACGGCAAGACGCTCCGATCCATCCGACTGAACACGCCGCTCGATGCCGCACGCGCCGAAGTGAAGCGCATCATTCGTCGAGCGTATGAGCTCGCGGCCCGGATACCCCGCTAACGTGGTCTCGTGAGCAGCTAACGAGTACCCGGGGGGGCACACACAAATTGTGCATGCGCGTGGTGGTCGCTGCCGATCACATCCAGCTCGACGAGAAAGCCGGGCTCAAGTGACGGCCCGCCGAAGCGCTACGCGAACGACCCTTGGCGTGGGGCTTGGCCTTGCGGCGATCGTCGCCTTGCCGCGGGAGTCATCGGCCAACCATTGCAGTATGGAGAGACGCGTCCCGGATGTGGTATGCAGCGTGACGCTGGCTTGGTTGGAGCTCCACCGGCGCTTTCCCGACGTTCGGAAGGGGCATGAGCGTGCCGCAGTACGGTTCTGGGCCAGTTGCAGGCGTGACCGAGGGCCAGGTCCTCGCGGGCAAGTATCGCGTAGAGCGCGTCCTCGGTGCGGGCGGGATGGGCGTCGTGGTCGCCGCGCACCACTTGCACCTCGACGAGCGGGTCGCCATCAAGTTCCTCTTGCCCGGGATGCTGGCGAACGCGGACGCCGTCTCGCTCTTCGCCCGCGAGGCGCGCGCGGCAGTGAAGATCAAAAGCGAGAACGTTGCACGCATCCTCGACGTCGGCACCCTGGAGACGGGGGCGCCGTACATGGTCATGGAGTACCTCGATGGCGCCGACCTCGGCACATGGGTTCAGCGCGGACCCTTGCCGATCGATCAGGCCGTCGATTTCGTCATTCAGGCGTGCGTTGCGATCGCCGAGGCGCACGGGCTGGGGATTATCCATCGCGACCTCAAGCCGTCGAACCTCTTCTGTGTCCGCGGTGCCGATGGTCGCCTCAAAATCAAAGTTCTGGATTTCGGAATCTCGAAGGTCACCAACCTGGCCGCGGTCAGATCGACCTCCTCTACGAAGTCGGGCGCGCTCCTGGGCTCGCCGCGCTACATGTCGCCCGAGCACATGCAGTCGGCGAAGGCGGTCGACGCGCGCACCGACATCTGGGCGCTGGGCATCGTCCTCTATGAGCTTCTGACCGGGCGGCCTCCGTTCGCCAGCGAGATGGTCGCTGAGATCATCATTCAAATCGCGACGCACACGCCCGACCCCCTGCGTACCTTCCGTCCCGAGGTGCCCGAGGGGCTCGAAAGCGTCTTTCGCAAGTGTACCGAGAAGGACCGTGATCGACGCTACCCAAACGTCGCCGAGCTCGCGCTCGCCTTGCTTCCGTATGCGCCCCGATCGTCGAAAGCCGCGGTGGAGAAGATCGTCGGGATCGTCCAGTCTTTCGGCCTCTCGGCCACGGCGCTCTCCGTTCCGCCCTCACCCGCCGTCGCATCTGGGGCCCCAACGGCGACCCAGTCGGCATTGGGAGGCACCGCCGTTCCGCCCGTCGCGGGCCGCGGCAGAGCAATCGCGATTCTCGTGGCCGCGGTTGCGCTGTTTGTCGCCGCGGCAGCCGGTTGGCACGTTTCCAGATCGGGGCAGGCCCCGAGGGCGGCAACGGCCTCCGAAACGGCGATCGCGTCGACCGCGAGTGCGTCGATTGCAACCGGCGGTGGGACTCCAATCCCCGCGATCCCGCTCGCGAATCCGCCCGCCAATCCGCCAGGGACCCTGCCCGCGACCCTGCCCGCGAATCTGCCCGCGAATCCGCCCGCCAATCCGTCCGCGACCCCGCGCTCGCACGCGCCGGTACCCGCCACCGCCACCGCGCCCGCCCCCACGCGCCCCCCGCCCCCCGCCGACCCGCTCCAAGCTCTCAAACCGCACCAGTAGTCCGCCCATGAACCGTTCCACCCCCGCGCTCCTCCTTCTCGCCATTCTCCTCTCTTCTCCCGCCCCCGCCCTCGCCCAGTCTGCCCCAACCGCCAGCACGCATCGGCGCGCCTCTCTCTCGGAGTCCCTCACGGGCGCAGCGAAGATCGACTTCGCGTCGGCGCAGATCCTCATCAACAACGGCGATCTCGCAGGCGCCTACGTCAAGCTGGGCCAGGCCTACGACTTGTCGAAAGACCCGCGCCTGCTCTTCAACATGGCTCTCTGCGCGCGCGACATGCACGACTACGCGCGGATGCAAACGCTGCTCGTTCGCTACAAGCGCGAGGGAATAGCGATGATGGCGGCCGACGAAAGCGCGCAGGTAGACGCTGCCCTCGCGGCCATGCGCGACCTGGTCGGCGCGGTCCGTCTCACGGTGAGCGAGGCGGGTGCAACCGTGGCCGTCGACGGCGAAACGGTCGGGACGACGCCGCTCGACGAAGGCCTCACGTTGAACCTCGGCAAACACAAGATCGCCGTGAGCAAGACAGGTTTTCAGTCCGCGGAACAGACGGTCGACGTTCCGGGCGGCTCCGAGAAACCGCTGGCGATCGCACTGCTGGTGCGGCCCGAGACCCTGCCTGCGCACCTCATCGTCGCATCCGACGACTCGGCCACGGTCCTCATCGACGGCAAGGAGGCCGCGCGCGGCCGCTTCCACGGGCCGCTCGCGGCAGGTGTGCACGAGGTGAGCGTGACCGAATCGGGAAAGGTGCCGTACAAGGCGCAAGTCGACTTGCAAAACGGAGAGACGCGCAGTGTGGATGTGACCCTCGCGGACGACAAGCACGCAGGCGCCGCGTGGCCGTGGATCGTCGGCAGCGTTGTGGTCGCTGCGGGCGCAGCGCTGGGCGGGTATTTCTTGTTGAAGCCCGCGGATCAACCGGAGCCGGGCCGCACAGGGTCGTACGCGACCGTGAGGTTCATGGGGTTCGGGTGGCAATGATGCGAAGCGTCGTCCGGGCGTGGCTGGTGTTGGCCGTCGTGGCCTCGTGCGTGCTCGGCTGCTCGAAGAGCACCCCGAGTCCCGAGGCGGGGCTGATGATCACGATCAGCACGGACATGGCCTCCTCCGAGTACGACTCGATTCGCGTCGAGGTGAGTCAGGAGGTCGACGCGAGCGATTGGCACAAGGTCGAGGACGAGAACAAGCCGGTGCCGGCGGAAGTGACGCTTCCGGCGACGGTCTTCGTACGCAGCGGGCAGTCTGCCGATCAGAACGCCCTCATCCGGGTCACGGCCTATCGGATGGGGCGACCGGTCGTTCTTCGCGAGGCGCGGGTGCAGGTCCCCATGGACCGCGTTGTGGATCTCCTCCTCGTGCTCGCCGAAAGCTGCAAAGGGCTAGTGCAGGTCGCCAGCGCCTTGGGGGAGCCGACGTCGACTTGCCCGATCCCCGGACAGAGCTGCCAGCCCGATACGGGGATGTGCGGCGGTGACTGGCTGGATGCAGGAGGTGGCGGGTCGGGGAGCTCGGGTGGTGGTGCGTCGGGAGGCAGCAGCTCCGGAGTGGGCGGCTCGGGAGGGGCTGGCTCGGGAGTGAGCGGCTCGGGAGGGGCTGGCTTGGGAGCGACGGGTTCAGGGGGGATGGGCTCCGGAGGAAATGGCTCGGACGCCGGAAGTTCTAGCGGCAGCAGACTGGACGCGAGCAGCTCGGAAGCAGGCAGCTCCGGGGGGAGTGGTTCAGGAGGCAGCGGTTCTGACGCCGGCATTCCTGATGCGCACAGGGTGGACGGCAGCAGCTCCGGGAGTAGCAGTAGCAGCTCGGGAGGTAGCGGTTCGGGCAGCAGTGGGTCCGTCGGCAGTACCAGCTCGGGAGGAAGTAGTTCGTCGGGAGGCAGCTCAGGAGGCAGCAGCTCGGGTGGCAGCAGCTCGGGTGGCAGCAGCTCGGGTGGCGGCAGCTCGGGTGGCCAGTGCACGAATGCCTGCACCCTCGATCTCACGCAGTGTGCCTCACCAGCCGTCCAGACCTGCCAGCGCCAGGCCAATGGATGCACGCAATGGATCACGACGGCAATGTGCGGTTCCCACCAAACATGCGTTTCGACCGCTGGCGTCGCGTCGTGCCACTGCAACGCGACCGTCTGCACCCAGACGGGACTGGTGTGCCAGGACCCGCAAGCCCTCGTCACGTGCGCGAAGGACGCGCAAGGGTGCTTCTACGAATCGACGACATCCACGTGCACCAACGGCGCGTGCAGCGCCGGCGCTTGCTGCACCAACGCGTGTACGAGTGGGGTCAGCGCGTGCGTGACGACCAGCAGTACGCAAATTCAAACTTGTGTGGTCGGGGTCAACGGATGCACGGCGCAGACCACGTCCGCGTGCGGGTCAGCGCTGGTGTGCGAACGCTTTGGTTCTCCGTCTTGCGTCGATCCCAACTGGGCGGAGTGGCCGATGATCGATAGCCCGAGCTACACGGTCAACGGGGACGGGACCGTGACCGACAACGGGACGGGGCTCGTTTGGCAGCAGGCGGCGCAAACCACCGGGTACACCCAGACTGCAGCTCTCACGTATTGCTCGACGCTGAGCCTGGGGGGTTACACGGATTGGCGCCTTCCTTCGGCCATCGAGCTAGTCTCGATTGTCGACCCGGGAGCGTCCCGACCCAGCATCAATACTACGGTTTTCCTCAGTACCCCTGCGCTGCCATTCTGGTCTTCGACGACGTATGACGCGCCCAATGACGCGTATTTCGTCAGCTTCCTCGACGGAAGCGTGCAGTTCACCGCAACGTTCTACACGGACAACGTTCGTTGCGTGCGCTAAAGCGTTCTCCAGCCAGGCAGTCCTTGCGACTGTAAGATCCCATGAAACATCCTGCCTACCGTCTCCTCGGTGCCGCGGTCTTCGCGGCGGGTCTCGTGGTTGTGGTCGTGAGTCGCGCGTCCGCGCCGACGGGGCGCTACACGGTAACCAACGGCACGGTCTACGACAGCAAGACCAAGCTCACGTGGCAGCAAGCCGTCTCGTCCTCGATCTACGCGCAGGCCGGCGCAGCGAGCTATTGTTCGACACTGGCCCTGAACGGCGCTGCGTGGCGCCTTCCCTCGATGAAGGAGCTCGTCACGATCGTGGACTTTTCGGGAGCTCCACTCGGGACGGCCTTCGACGCCACGGCGTTTCCGGGCACGCCCGCGAGCGCCGCCTTTTGGACTTCGACGCCGTCTGCCGGCACTCCCGGCAACGCATGGCTCGTCAGCTTCTTCGACGGCACCACGACCAACGACGTCGCGTCGAATACGTACAACGTTCGTTGCGTGCATTGAGAACCGCGGCGCACCGCGCCCTGTCTGTCACCCTCCATCCGTCGGGCGACGTCCATCAACGTCCCTGCGAGGGCAGCAGCAGAGACCGCGGCAAACCATAGAACGCCGCGCCACGCAAGCGGCCCCTTCGCGCCGCGCCCTCGCCAGGCTCCGCGAAGCAACGTCCACACGAGCCACGCTCCGAGCGGCAACGTCGCCACCACGCCGAGCAGCAGGCGTCGTCCGACGGGCGCCTCGATGAGCAGCGGCAGGATGGCGTAAACGAGCACGATGGCCCCGACCGCAATGCGTACGACGCGCCCGGTCCCGAGAATGACCACCAGCGTTCGCTTGCCCGTGCGAGCGTCTCCTTCGGCGTCCGGGAAGTCGAGCACGAGGATGAGCGCAAACTGGGCAATGACGACAGGCAGCACGGAGAGCAAGATGGCGTATGACCAGGGACCGCCCTGCACGCCGTAGCCGGCGAGCGGCGTCAGCCCTCCCACCACGACGGCCGCGGTCGGCGGGCCCAGGCCGTGGGCGTGCAAGCGCAGCGGCGGCGCGCTGTACTCCCAGGAAAGCGCGAGCGTGAGCACGAAGAGGACGCCCATCCCGGTTGCCGGGTGGTGCGTCGCGCAAATCAGCGTTGCGAAAAGGAGGGCGAGCCCCCCGAAGCCGAGAGCCACGTCGCGCGCCAGCCTGGGTGGCAGAATGCCCTCGAGGAGCACGCCGCTGCCCCCGGACCACGTGGTCGACGTCGCATTGGCTTTGTCCGACTCGATGTCGAAATAGTCGTTGCTGTAGTGGGTCATCAGTTGCGTCGCCGTGATGAACCCCTGTCCGAGGAAGTAAGCGCCGATGTCGACAGGTCCACGCATCCGCGCGAGCGCAGCGCCCAGCGCGTAGAGTACGAAGCCGCCGACGACAAAGCGGTACCGACCGAGGCGCCAGAGCGCCCCCAACGTCCGCCATCCGGACTTCTGCTCCCCGTCGCTGGAGCGCGCAGCCACTACCATCCGAGCGCGAGTCCCCGCATTGTGAAGATGCGCGCCAATACCCACCTCAGTTGCGTCCGGAGCAGATGCGAGACCAGCGCATCGCGCATCCCCGGTCGCGCGAGAGGCCTTCCCAGCCACATGTTGACCTCTGCCCGACGCGCCGCAGCCGCAGCCATACGCTGTCGAGCCCGCCCGTCCCGCGCGAGCGCCCGGATGACCCCGTCACCTGCATCGAGGTGCGTGGCGATGGTCGCGGCCAGCGCCTGGGCCCCGAGCCAGCCGAGGTTCATTCCTTGGCCCCCGATGGGGCTCACCACGTGCGCCGCGTCGCCGGCGAGTGCGATCCGCCCTTTTGCAAAGCGCGCTGCCTGGAAGCGTTGCGCGCGGAACGAGCTCGGGTGCACGGCTTGGGCGACGTCGAGGCGGACCCGCGCCCGCTCTCGGACGTGGGCCACCAGGGCCTCGCGCCCCGGATGCTCTCCATCGACACATCGCGCCACCCAGCGCCGCAACCCGCCGGGCAGCGGGAAGGATTCGAGCAGGCCGTGTCGTCCGAGGTAGACCGCGGCCGTCGTCCCGAGCCCAGTCCCATCCGGGAAGTCGGCCATGGCGTACTGGCCGGCGTAGTCGCCACCGGCGAATCCAAGGCCCAGACTTCGCCGAACCACGCTGTTCTTCCCGTCGCAGCCCACGACCACGGCGTAGCTGCGGCGCTCCTCGTCGGGCTCGAATTCACGCCCGGCGAGCCGAAGGGTCGCGGCTCGGTCGATGGCGGGCTCGATGCCGAGAACCTCGCGCGTCTCCACGCTGCCCGGCGCTCGCTCCTCGAGCGCTGCTCGCAGCAGCTTCTCGGTGATCGTCTGCGGGAGCGTCAAGACGTAGCGGTAGGGAGGGCGGCAGCGATCGAAGTCGAGCCGCCCGAGCAGTCCGCGCTCGCCGTGCGCCTCGGCGCTGCGCACTTCCACCCCGCGCTCGACGAAGCGGTCGGCCAAGCCCAGCCCAGCGAGGAGCTCCAGAGACGGTGGATGGATGCCGATCGAACGCGACGGAAGGCGGCCTTCGATACGACGCTCGAACACCCGAGCCGCGACGCCGGCTCGCGCGAGTGCCAGCGCAAGAAAGAGGCCGACCGGCCCGCCGCCGACAATGGCAACCCGCTCCGAGCCGTGCGCAACCGGGGCCGTCATCCGTAGAGCTTCGGAAGAAAGCGAGGTCGTTGGACGAGCAAGGTGTCGTAGTTGCTGTCGACGGTGAGCGCCTTTTCCTCGGCGAGGATGCGCGCGCGCAGAAGAGCGGCGTTGGCCAGCGTGAAGCCGACGGACGTAAGCCAAGCGCCGTGGACGAGCGGCAGCGCAAAAATCTCGAGAGCGACGCCGAGGTAGTTGGGATGACGGAGCCAGCGAAAGATTCCTTGTTGGACCGCCGGGACCCCGGGCAAGGTCATGATCGTCACCGTCCAGCGGTTCCCGAGGGCGCGCATCGCGGCGATGCGGAGCGCCTGCCCCACGGCGAACACCATGGTCGCGAAGAGTGCGATCGCCGCGTGGAACGGTCGATGCAAACAAAGGACCTCGACCACCATGGCGATGAGCCACGCACCGTGGAGCGCGCGCATGACGGCCATTTGCCCGGGCGCGTGCTCGCGACCGCGCGCTTTCAGGATCGCGAGTTCGTGACGCCGGCTCTTCTTGAGCTCCCAGAGTCTCTGCATGCCGACCAGCGCGACGAACGCGACAAAGCCTGCCTGAGACGCCCACGCGCTCACCATTGGAGTAGAACGAGCTCGGCGCAGAAGGCGGGCCCCATCGCCATCATCAAGCCGTAGGAGCCTGGGGAAGGCGCCAGCCTCCGCCGGTGTTCGTCCAGGAGAAAGAGCACGGACGCGGACGAGAGATTCCCGAGCCGCGCCAGCCCCTCGCGCGTCGGCCGCAGCGTGTCCTTCGGCAACGCGAGGCTGGTCTCGAGAGCGTCGATGACCTTTGGACCTCCCGGGTGCACGACCCAACTCGCTATGCGATCGCGCGAGAGTCCGTGAGCGTGAAGGAAGGAATCGACGGCCGCGGGAATGTGACGTTTCACGATGGCGGGCACCTCCGCGCTGAGCACGATCTTGAAGCCGGAATCGACGACGTCCCAGCCCATCACGCGCTCGGTGTCCGGGAAGAAGATCGACCGGCTCGCGAGCACGCGAGGTTGGGCACCGGATGAAGGGCCGGCCGACACCCCGGGTTCGGTCTCCCGTCGCCACGCGTCGCGGCCCAGCAGTCGGTGCCGCGCGCCGAGAAGAAGGACGGCGGCAGCGCCGTCTCCGAAGAGGCCGACCGAGATGAGGTTCGCGACGGAGACGTCGTCGCGCTGAAACGTCAGGGAACAGAGCTCGACCGAGAGCAGGAGAGCCGCCTGGTCCGGGAACGCGAGAAGGTACTCCGACGCACGCGCGAGGCCCGCGGCACCGCCCAGGCATCCGAGCCCAAACAGCGGGACCCGCTTCAGATCGGAGGCGAGCGGAAGGACGTTCATGAGGCGGGCATCCAGCGACGGAACGGCGATGCCCGTCACGGTGGTCGTCATCAGCATCCCGACCTCGGACGCGTTTAGGCCGGCCTCGTGCAGCACGTCGCAAACTGCGCGCGACCCGATGCGGAGCGCGACGTCCATCCACGCCCGACTCCTCGCGCCGAAGCCACGGAGCGTCTCGTACGCTTCCACGGGCAACGCGAGGTGGCGACTCTTGACCCCGACGTGGTCGAAGAACCTGGCCAGCGACGCTTCGCTGTACCCGGTGTCGCCCAGGATTCGCGCCGACAAGGAGGCGAGCTCCCGTTGGTCGTATTCGTGCTCGGGTAGGGCGGTTGCGGATGCGACCACCGCGGGGCATGCGGCCCTGTCAAGCGTTTCCAGTACGACCGATTGCAGTGGCGAGCTGCGCTTCAGCTTTGCTGGCGCCGCAAGGGGCTCAATCATGCTTTCGACGCGGCCGAGCAGATTTCGTGCCGCAATTCGACAGCGGCGCGATGCACGAAGCCCGCGTGCTGGGACTGTGCGCCTGGGGCGTTCGCGCGTGCGATTCGCGAATTGCCACAGCGGTTTGCAGGTTGCCAAGCTCCTCCTGACGGCGGCGAGGTCGGCGAGGCCTCGCCCGCGGCGTGGTGAGAGACCTCGATCCCGGCCGCCCTGCCCGGTACCCGCGACGCACCTCGAGTCGGTCCCTGGCCTTCCTCCCACCGACTCCGCGGCCGTCGTTGTGGACACCAAAGCCGAACTCTGCGGTAAGACCGAAAACGATGACGTGCGCGACGCCAACGAACCGGCCCAAACGGCCACGGTACGACGTGCGGCCTTCAGGCGTTCGGGTGGCCCTCGTGACGGGTGTGCTGCTCGGTTCCATTCGGCCGGCGTGGGGTTCGGACGCGGGTCCCCCGATGGCCCCCGAATCCACCGACGCTCGACCGGCTTGGCCGCCGTGGGATCATCGCTCTCTCTATCGCGGCATCGCCGTCAGCGGCGCCTACGAGGCGGGCACCTTCGGTCAAGCGATTCCCTGGTTCCTCGGTGCCGAGACGGCCGGGGTGCGGAGCATGGCGCAGGGCCGGGTCATCGTCTCGTGGGATGCCGCAGCTGGCGGCGTCGCCGGTTACGGAGGAAACGAGCATCCAGGATTCGGGTTCGCGGGCGGTCGATTGGATACCGCCGCCGAGCTCGGATATCGCTTCGTTCACGAGCGCGCGATCAGCCCCTACGTCGCGACGGGAGCGCAGATCGATCTCATGGCAATCGCAGTCCTGTCGGCGCCCCCGGGAGGCGCCCGCGCGATGAACGATCTGGGCGGCCTCGCAGGAACGAACGGGTGGCTCCTCGCCCGCTGGGGCGCCGGCGGCTCCCTTCTTACGCGGCGCCATTCGTTCGAGATCATGGCGTTCGCGCAAGAAGCGCTGCGCGCCCCGGCGAGCTGGGACGCGGTAGCCCTTTACTTCGAGTACGGCGCGCGCGTCCATGAGGACCTCAGTCGAACGATCAACTGCGCGGCGGAGGTCTCGTACGGCAGGCCGCGGACCACGTTCAACCGAGCGTTCGGCTCCTCCACCGAGGCCTGGCATGCGCAAGCGACGGTGAACGTAAAAAAGACCTTGGGCAAAGGCTTCTGGGTCGCGCTCGATCTGAAGATGGCGCGGGATGGTCACCATACCGTCTATTCGGCCGCCGGAACGACGTACGACACATTTGGCATCCTCTACGAATCGGCGGGTCTCACCTTGGGGGTGCCGATCCGATGAACGCAGTCGCCCTTTGCGCGCGCCTCGCGGGCCCCGTCACGGTCCTTGCCGTTGCGACCGGAGGCATCTCCTGTCGCGCCGATTGGGGGCTCTCTCGCATCGACAGTATGGTCACGCCTCCCGACCCGCCGCTCGTCTGCGGTGCCCAGATTCCCGCCGATCCCTTCGAGGACGAACGGGCAGCGTGCGCTTTCGGACCAGGGGCGCGCGCCTCCGAGACGCTCGCATGGACGCACGCGCTGGCGGACTCCATTCCCATTCGGCATGTCATCGTGGTCATGAAGGAGAACCGGAGCTTCGATCATCTCTTCGGCAAATTGCACGACCTGGGGCAACCGGCCAGCGACCCCGTACCCTCCACCTACGTCAATCCCGATTTGAGCGGCGTTGGCGTCCCTGCCTTCCACGCGACCACGACGTGCATCAGTACAGACCCGGGCCACCAGTCCGCCTCGATGCAAGATGCCGTCCACGGCGGCGCGATGGACGGCTTCGTGATGAGCGCCGCGAATTCCACCGGCACCGACGGTCACTTCGTCATGGCGCAGTACGACGACCGCGACATTCCCTTCGACTACTGGCTCGCCACGACCTATGCCCTGTCCGACCGGCACTTCGCGCCGATGCAGAGCGGGACATTCAGCGTTCGTGACTTTCTGCTCTTTGCCACGAACGCGGGCGTCGTCGACACCGGCATTTCCTATCCCGACCCCGACACGAACTCGATCTTTCGTACCCTGATGAACGCCGGGTACACGTGGGCCGCCTACACCGACAGCGAGCCGTTCAGTGGCGCCCTCGGGTGGACGGCAGACGACCCCGGCGTGCACTCGATGCAGGAGTTTTACGCGGCTCTCGACCGGGGCACACTGCCGAACGTGGCGTTCGTCGACGGGGTCGAGAACATCGAGGACGACCATCCGCCCGCCGATCTTCATGTCGGCGAGCGGTGGCTGAAGAACATCTTCGACCACGCCGTGGCAAGCGCCCAGTGGTCGCGCCTCGCCATCCTCTGGACATACGACGAATGCGGGGCGTTTGCCGATCACGTTCCCCCGCCCGAGGCCTGCCTGACCGGAGGGCCGAACGAGTGGCCCTTTCGAAGTCTCGGACCGCGCGTCCCGCTGGTCGCGATCTCGCCTTGGGCCAAGGCGCATTACGTGTCGCAAGTCGTGCACGATCACACCGCGATCACCCGCTTCATCGAAGCCCTCTTCGATTTGCCGGCCCTGACCTCTCGCGATGCGAACAGCGACGCGCTCTTCGACCTGTTCGACTTTTCGTGCGGCCGCGACATGACGACGCCGACGGGGGCGCCCGACCCGGGGACAGGGGGCTGCGCCAGGTGACCAGGTAGACCGCGGGCCAGTTCGTCATGGACGCCTTCGCTTGCGTTTCAACGGCTCTGCTTTAGGTGGATCCATACAGCTCGAACATGCTTCGAAGGCGGATTCGGGATAGCGCTCGAATCGGTGACTGGCCGCGGGTCGTCCTCGCGATCGGCGTGATCGCGTGCGGAAGAGAGACGACGTCCGGCGGGCCGCCGCCGCGACCGGCGCAGCCGAGCGAGTCGGCGCACGCAGCCCTGGCAACCTCTGCGATCCAGAGCGCGACCCCCGACAAATCGCCGTTCGGCCGGACCATCGAGAACGCCGGACCCCCGCCGGGTCTCGCGCCCTCCGGGCCCTCGGACATGGTCTGGATACCCGGGGGAGAGTTCTCGATGGGCGCTGTCGATCCCGAAAGCCGGCGAGGCCCCGGCTGCGGCGACCCCACCGCCGACGCGCAGCCCGTGCATCGCGTTTATGTCGACGGGTTCTGGATGGACTCCACCGAAGTCACGAACGAAGCGTTCGGCAGGTTCGTTCGTGCGACCGGTTACGTGACCGTTGCCGAGCGCACGCCGACGGCCGAGGAGTTCCCGAACGCGCCGCGCGAGAACCTGGTCGCCGGGTCGGTCGTCTTCGTTCCGCCGCCACACCCCGTTCCGCTCGACTCGCACTTGCGCTGGTGGTCGTACTTCAAGGGGGCGAGCTGGCGTCACCCCGCCGGCGCCGGCAGCGATCTACGCGGACGCGAGCGCTATCCGGTCGTACAAGTGGCATACGAAGACGCCCAGGCATACGCGAAGTGGGCGAACAAGCGATTGCCTACCGAAGCGGAATTCGAGTTTGCAGCGCGCGGCGGGCTGTCCGGCAAGCGGTACCCGTGGGGCGACGATCTGCGCCCCGCCGACCGGTGGATGGCCAACGTGTTCCAAGGGCACTTTCCCAATCGTGACACGGGAGACGACGGTTGGGCGGGGATCGCCCCCGTCGCCTCGTTTCCGCCGAACGGCTACGGGCTCTACGACGTGGCCGGCAATGTCTGGGAGTGGGTCGCCGACTGGTACCGCTCGGACTACTACGCCATGTTCGATCCCGAGCGCGTCGCGGACAACCCGGGCGGCCCGGAGGACTCTCACGATCCGAGCGAACCAGGCGTCGCCAAGCGCGTGCAGCGCGGGGGCTCTTTCTTGTGCTCGAGCGAGTACTGCACGCGGTACCTCGTAGGCTCGCGCGGCAGAGGCGAGCCATCGAGCGGCGCCAACCACCTCGGCTTTCGTTGCGCTGCGTCGGCGGTTCGATGAGCTAGGGCGGGTTCGGCGGGTGATTGAGTACGTGATGCTCGACGTCGACGCTGAACGGGTTGTCCGGATACTTCTCCAGCATGCCCCGGGCTTCTTCCTCGGCTTCCTGGTACCGGTCCATGTTGGCCAGCGCCTTCACGACGTTCCATTCGAACTCGGGCGCGTCGGGGCTATCGGGAAAGCGAGCGAGCGCTTCTCTTGCCACTTTCAGCGACTGGGGCGGGTCGGACGCCGCCAGGTCGTGCAACTTCGCGATCAGCGATGCCTCGTCGGGGGGCTTCGCAGCCGGCGGCTCCGACGGCTTTCGCGGCCCGGGTACCGCCGTCGGCACGGGCGCGAGCAACGGGGCCGGAGGCTCTCCAACGGTTTTCGCGGGCACCGATGGAGTGGGTTCCGCGATCGACTCGTGCGGGTCGGACGCGGCGGGCGCCCTCCGCTTCCCACGCTCGTCGTCGTGGGCGAACACGCCAACGACGGTCGCCAGCGCCATCGCGGCAGCGCCTAGGACGAGGATGATTGCGCGCTTGGACACGGCCTGCGGGACGACGGACTCAGCTTCGCATTTGGCCAAGCGATAACCGATCGCTTCAGGCCGAGCCTTCTACTTGAGATTGGGCACCAAATCGCGCGTGATGGTATGCGAGTCGGTCATGCCGGCCTTTACGGTGGCCGCCGCCATGGACTCGTAGCCCGCCCAGACATTCCACAGAACGAATGGCGACGCGGGGAACCAGCTCGCAGGGTTCACGCCGTTGGACTCATGAAGGGCAATGGGCAGCGTGCTTCCGACTACCGTTTTGACCTTGTTGAAGGTCGCAGAGTCGTTCTGGTAATCCGGGCCCGAGAGGTCGACCATCGCCTTGCCCGGGAAATACGGTGCGATGGCCGCCGTGACGCCGGACAGGCCGCTGTAGGGCATGAGCCAGATGATGTTGTTGAGGCCCTTGGTGGCCGTCAGATAGTTGAATGCGTACTTCCAAAGGGCGACGTACTGCGCTCCGCTTCCCTTGCTCCACCAGAACCACCCATTGGGCTGCGCCTCGTGGAAGAGCGACAAGATGACCGGCACGTTGGCGTTCTGCATGGCCTTGAGTTGAACCGCCACGTAGTCGAGCTTGGCATTGAGGGAGGTGTTCTCGGCCGTGCCGGCCGTGACCGCGTTGTCGAGAGTCGAGGCCCCGGGCGTGGACTCGGCACAATTGGTCCCCATGTAACAGTCTTGCGTGCAGGTCAGCCCCGCCGCCGGCATCCCCATGTGGTACCGGACCATGGTCAGCCCGCCTGCGTTCCAATAGGCAATGGCACGAGTGGTCGTGGGGCTGACGGCCGTGCAGGTGCCGTTGTCGCGATACATGAAGTCGCCCCCGAGAATGGCCGGATACTTCAGCCCATTGGTGGCGTACCAACTGATGTCGCCCGCCGGATTCTGCCAGCTGGTTTCCTGCTGCCCGGACAAGACGTGGTTGCCGTACTGGCTGTAGAGGTAACAGAGGAGCTTCTGCGCCTGAGACGAGGCGTTCGGGGTGACTGGCGTTGCGCTGCAAGGGGAGACTGTCCCGCTTCCCGAACCGCCCCCGGACGAGCTCGAGCTCGAGCCCGCGTCGCGCTGGCCCCCGCTCGACATCATCATGGCGCCGCCCGACGAGCTCGAGCCCGCGTCGTGCTGGGCCCCGCCCGACGAGCTCGAGCCCGCGTCGTGCTGAGTCCCGCCCGACGAGCTGGAGCCCGCCGTCATCGTGGGCCCCCCCGAGGAGCTCGAGCTGGAAGAGCTCGTGCCAGTCATCGTCGGCAACCCGGATCCTCCGGAGCCCGACGATCCGGGAGCTCCCGACCCACTTGAACCGCTCGGCCCCAAGTCGGTCGCTCCGCTGGAGCTCGACCCGTTCGTGGCCGTACCGCCGGACCCGGACGAACTAGCCCCGCCGAAACCGGGGTTGTCCGACGTGGTATCCGAGGCGCTTCCGCAACCCGCAACAGAACCAGCCAGCCCACATAGAATCGCAAAGGTTGTGCGAAGATGCATGCGTTCTCTATGCAGTAGCCCATCCCCCGTAGAAGGGCTCAAGTAGATCGCAGTTGCAGTTTCACACCAATCGTGCCGCTGTGTTGAAACCCGGCGCGGGTCGAACGAAACCTCCGGCAGGGGGAGCAAGCTGCGACTTGTGCAGCGCCCCCTACTTCCCGTACCCCGCCGCTACGATGTTCGCCTGGACGGCGTTGGCCGTTGCGTCGGTCGCCGCGCCCGCGGTCAAGACGCCTTCGTAGAAGTTCCCCTGGCCGCCGGCCGTGTTGTCACCACCGATGCCGAGAATGATGGCGCCTTGTTTCTTCATCGGATTGTAGCCGTTTTGACGCACGCCGTCGTACATGGTCGTAAGGGTTCCCATTTGCGCGTCACCCCCCTTGAGCGCGAACGTCCCGGATCTCCCGATCACCATCGCCGTCACGTAGGCGGACGTGAGTGGAGTATCCATGGCGTTCGCGGCGAAGCTCGCTTGCGCGAAGACGCCGTTTTCCATGTCCGCCATGACCCAGGGACCGGTGCCTCCCCCTTTCCCCTGGTGCGTGTAGTTGCCAAAATAGACGGCCTCCATGGTGCCCGCGCCATCGTCCGTATTGTTCGTCTCGGCGTTTCCGTAGTCCCAGCAGCAGGCGCCGTTGAAGAACGTGCCGCTCGTCACCATGTATTCGGTCTCCGGCTGGTCGCCGGTCGCGACGCCAGTGGTCTTGTCGTTTCGGTAGCCGTACCCCGGGGGAAGGTGGACGCCGTAAACCGTGTGACCGGCGATCGTGAGCTTGAGGGCCGTCGCGTCGGCCAGAGTGTCGGGCGTCGCCTTCCTCTGACCGGGGGGCGCCTGCGTGAGATGGTTATTCTTACCGGATTGGTCGTAGATGATGGAGATGGTGCACGTGGTGCCCGCGCAGAATGTGTCCTGCGTGGCCGCGTTGGCAACGCTGCCGGCGCTCAGCACCCCAACGTCTTTGGTGGTCTGGTCCGACGCGCGCGTGACTTGGTAGAGATTCCCGTTGTACGCGCCGTAGAGTGCCCGCACCGTGCTGTGCGCGGCGACGCACGGGGTGCTTCCCGACGCGAAGATGTCGCAAACCCCGGCCCCGGTCGGCACTCCCCCGGTGCTCCCATCACGGCCGACGCCCCCCGAGCCACCCGCATCGATCGCGCTGGCCGCACCGCCGTCGCTGCCTTGCGGCTTGGGAGACCCGCTGTCCATGCCGCTCATCGCGGCGCCGCCGGAGGAGCTCGCAGGAGCGCCGCTGCCGCTCGAGGAGCCCGCCGGACCCGCTCCGCTGCCGCTCGAGGAGCCCGTCGGACCCGCGCCGCTTCCCGAGGAGCCCGTCGGACCCGCGCCGCTTCCCGAGGAGCCCGTCGGACCCGCGCCGCTGCCGGAGCTACTCGCCGGAGCCCCGCCGCCGCCAGAGGAGCTCGTCGAAGCGCCGCCGGAGCTGCTCATCGTGCCAGGGGTGGGGTTGCCGGATCCAGACCCCGTTCCCCCCTGCATCGTCGGGGATGTAGCGCCGCTGGGCGTGTTCCCGTCCGAGCTCGCACCCGACGAGCCACAGGCGACAAGGCCAGCCGCGAACAATAAGGGGAAGGACCAGAGGATGCGTGTGTGTAGGCTTGCTGAAGTGGCCATCGTTGCCGCCAAGGGAGTCAGGGTTTGCTTGTGTGAATCGCCGCCTTCAGAGCGGCGCCCGTCCTGGCGGGGGGCGACCGCTCCGGGGGATGGGAGCTTGACATCGTGCTGAACGGCCTTGAAGTGAACCTCAATTGGTTCAGCAGGTAACCGGTTCAACATGCGCCAGGTAGGTCAGCCGGTCAAGGCTGACTCCATGAGCCGACCCCCGACCACCAAGCGGCCGACGCGGGCCTGCCAACTGCGAGGGACCGCCCCCTCAGCGACCTCGGTCCGGAGCGACACGACCTCGGTCCGGAGCGACACGACCTCGGTCCGGAGCGACACGAAATCTGGGCCGTAGCGCCGGCCCCCGTTCACCTAGTTTACGTGAGCGATCTCTCGCCCCCGCTCCTCGCCCCGCCGGCGGCCGCCTGATGTCGCAGCCCGCGTCGATCTTGGCCAGATCCGACGACCGCGCGCTCGTGCATGCGCTGCAAGAGGGCCACCCCGCCGCCAAAGTCGAGCTCTTCGAGCGCTACGTCCGCCATGTCGAGCGCATTCTTGCGCGGGTTCTGGGGCACGATCCGGAGCTCGCCGACATTCTCCACGAAGTGTTCGTGCGATCGTTGTCCGCGATCGACACGCTCGAAGATGCCGGCGCGCTTCAGGGCTGGTTGACGGGCATCGCCGTCCTCACGGCACGTGAGCACATCCGCCGCCGCATCCGCGGGCGCTGGCTGCGCTTCTTCGCCCCGGCCGATCTGCCGGACGTCGAAGACGCGGCGCCCGACGCGGAGGGCCGCGAAGCGCTCCGCGCGACGTATCGCGTGCTCGATCGACTCGCCAGCGACGATCGCGTCGCGTTCGCGCTGCGACATATCGAAGGGCTCGAGCTGCGGGATGTCGCCGCCGCGTGCAACGTCTCGCTCAACACGATCAAGCGGCGGCTCGCGCGCGCGGAACGCCGGTTTTCGGCACTCGCTGCCCGCGAGCCGTCGCTTCGCGCTTGGAGCGAGAGAGGAGCGCGATGGAAGCGGGCTTGAAAGGATTTCGCGCACTGGGCAGGCAAGTCGCACGGGCGCAGGACGCCTGGCTGCGCGCCCACCCCGAGGCGGCGGAGGCCGCCCGACAGAGGCTCCTGGCGCTCGATCACGAGCCCCTGGTGGTTCCGCGCAGATCGCATGGGCGCTCGTGGGGCATCCTCGGCATCGCCGCGGCAGCCGCTTCGTGGTTTGCTTGGTCTGTCTCCGCGCGGCCGGTTCTCCGGTTTCAGGTCGGGCCGAGTGAGAGCGGAGCCGTCGAACCGAGGGGCGGGGCGACACGCGGAACGGTCGGCGATTGGATCGCCGCGCCCCCGGAGGGGGGCCTTCCGTTGCGTTTCTCCGATGGATCCGTGATTCGGCTGGACGCGGACGCGCGGGCCCGCGTCGCCGAAGTGACGCCGCGTGGGGCGCGCGTCGTCCTCGAGCAAGGAACCGCGCGGGCGCACGTCGAGCACCGCGCCGCGACGCGCTGGGACATCGAAGCGGGCCCCTTCAACGTTCGCGTGGTGGGCACGACCTTCGAAGTCGGATGGGATCCCGCACGCGATCTCTTCACGGTCTCGCTCGAGCAAGGGCAGGTGGCCGTTCAGGGATGCGCCCTGCCCCACGAGCGTCTCGTGATCACGGGCCAGACGTTCCAGGCGACCTGCAGAAACGGCCGGATTGCCTCCGATTCGGCCCCCTCGGAGGCCGTCGCGGTGCCTCCGGTCGTTACCACGGCCGGTATGGCTCCGAGCGTGACGGCCCCCGTTCAGCGCCCGGCGGCCGTAAGCGACCGCGGCTCGCTTCCGGCGGCGCGTCAGGCCGCGCTCGCGCCCGCGTCCGCAACGGGTGAAGGGGGCCGCTCCAGATGGCGGAGTCTCCTGGCGAGGGGACTAAAGGACGACGCTGTCGATGCCGCAGAAGCCGAAGGCCTCCTTGCGGTGTGTGACGGCTCCGACGCGGCCGCGCTCATGGACCTCGCCGACGCGGCGCGCTTCGCCGGCCGGACCGACGCCGCCGGAATCGTACTGCGCCGGCTGCGGGAGCGCTTCCCCGCGGACGAGCGAGCGAGCGTGGCGGCGTTTCATCTCGGCCGGATGGCATTCGACCGCGCGGCGTACGACGAGGCGCGCGGGTGGTTCGCCGCCTACTTGGACGAACAGCCGCATGGGCCGCTCGCCCGCGAAGCCTCGGGCCGCGTCATGGAAGCGCTCGAGCGCAGCGGGGACCACGCGCGAGCCCGAGACGCCGCCAAGCGTTACATCGAGGACTTCCCGAACGGACCGCACGCCGAGCTCGCGAGAAGCATTGGCCGACGGTGAAGGGCGACGGACTTACCCGTTCCGCGGCTTTGGTCGCCGCTTGCGAAATTGCGCTGGTCGGGCTGGCGGCGATCCACGGTTCGGTGGCCTGGGCCGCTGAGCCATCGCGCGTCCTTGTCGAGGGCCCGGCGGGTGACCCGGTCACGCTCCGGCTCGTGTCCGAGCTGCGGTCGTCTGGACTCGTCGTCTGGACTGCCGAGCGGGAGGCCGAGGCGAAGTCCGACGCGAGCGCCTCGCAGGTCGACGCCGTCGTCCGGGTCGGCCCGGCGTCGCTCGTTCGTGTCTGGTGGGTCGACCGCACCGGCGTGAGGGTCGCCGAGCCGGAGGTGATGGAGACCCATCCGGGGGAGGATCCTGCGGTCGGCGCCGTCCGCACCGCGGAAGTTCTGCGGGCACGGCTGCTCCACGCGGAGCGTGCCCCGCTCGAGCCGCCGGCGCCCCTGACGCCGTCGCCGGTGGCGGTCTCCGGACGTCCGCCCGCGGTACCCGCGGCGCCCACGCCCACGGCCTCGACCGCCGCGCCGCCGACGCTTGCGCCCCTGGCTCGACGAACGCCACGGGCGCCGCCGTCGTCTGCCCTCCCGTTCGCGCGCCTCGGCATCGACGCAGGAGGCCTCGCGATGTTCACCCCAGGGGGTGTGCCGCCGGCCTTGGATCTGGCTCTCATGGCGCGGTGGCGACCCGTGAGCCGACTCACGGTTCGGGCTCTGGTCACCGTTCCTGTGGCGCGTCCTTCTGTGAGCTCGATCGAAGGGCGCGCGAACGTCGGAGTGTGGTTGGTCGGAGGGGCGGTCGAATGGGGGATCCTCCGGGCGGATTCGCCCTGGACGGCGAGCTTCGGCGTCGGGGCTGCGGCAGCGCGCGTTCAGACCGACGGCGTGGCGAGCCTCCCCTACGTGAGCGCCACCGGCGATGCGTGGACGTCGCTTCCGTTCGTCGAGGCGACGGCGGGCCGCGCGATCGGGTCACCCCACGTGCACGCCGGCGTTCAGCTGCTCCTGGGCACCGCCGGTCGCCAAGTCGGCATCCGATTTGCGGATCGCGAAGTGGCCAGGTGGGGGGCGCTGGCCGTGGGAACGGGCCTCTGCGTGCAGATCGAAGCGTACTGAGATGCATGGCCGGCGCGATTGGCGGGCCGTGCCCGCGCGCTCCTGTCACTTCTGGATTATGAGACGAGCCCTCGTCATTGGCGCCGCTGCCCTCTTGGTCGTCGTCGGTTGCGGCGGTTCGATCAACGAGGACCCCATCGTCGGCTCGGATTCATCGACGGCGAGCGGCTCGAGCTCGGGGAGCGGGTCCGGGTCGGGAACGGGTGGTTCGAGCGGCGCGAGCTCGTCGGGGTCTATGGACACCGGCTCCGGATCGGGCGACGACACCGGCTCGGGATCGGGCGACGACGCCGCCTCGGACGGGGTCGGCACCGACGACAGCAGCCTCGACGCGAGCAGCCCCGATGGCGCGACCGGCCCCGATAGCGCGAGCGGCGAGGCAGGCGGCTCCGACGGCGCGACCCCCGACAGCCCTTCGGCCGTGTGCACGCCCGCTGCGACGCAATGCTCCGGCAACAGCGTGCAGACGTGCGGTGCGGACGGGCAGTGGGAAAACGCGATCGCGTGCGGAGGGACGACGCCCTATTGCGGTCAAGGCAGCTGCTCGGCCACGCCTCCGAGCTGCAACGCCGGTGGGCCCGGCCTGACGAACTGCGGTGCCTCCAGCGAGAGCTGCTGCGCGAGCCTGGAGGTCACGGGGGGCACGTACTACCGGACGTACACGAACGACGGCTCCGGACCGACGGCGCTGGCCGATCCGGCGGCCATCAGCACATTTCGCCTGGACAAATACGACGTGACGGTGGGGCGGTTCCGGCAGTTCGTGAGCGCGTGGAACGCCGCCTGGACGCCTCCGGCCGGGTCGGGCAAGCACGCGCACCTCGGCGGCGGCCAGGGGCTCGCCAACAGCGGCAGCCCGGGGACGTACGAAACCGGATGGGCGACGGCGGACGACGCCAACATCGCCCCGACGGACGCGAATCTCGCCTGCGACTCGATGCATCCGACGTGGACGAGCGCGGTAGGCGGCCAAGAGACGCTGCCCATCAACTGCGTCAGCTGGTACGAGGCGTACGCGTTCTGCATTTGGGACGGGGGCTTTCTTCCGAGCGAAGCCGAGTGGGAGTACGCCGCGGCGGGCGGCGGCCAGCAGCGCGAATACCCGTGGGGGACGACAGCCATGATCGTGGGGGCGCCCGATCCGATGCTCGTGATCGCATACTGCAACTATCGGCCAAGTCCTTTCCTCAGCTGCCCCGCCAATGGGGCATTGAACATCGCGCCGGTGGGGACAGCGACCCTCGGAGCGGGATTATGGGGACAGCTGGATCTGGTGGGGGACATGGAGCAGTGGAACCTCGACTGGTACGCCGCTGCGTATGGCAACCCGTGCACGGATTGCGCGGATTTGACCGCCGAGCCCTTCCGCCCCACCCGGGTGACCCGGGGCGCAAACTTCGCGAACTACCAGGGGGGCCTGAACCCGCCAGACCGCACCTACCCAGAGCCGCCCTACCTTCGCTCGAGCTTCGTAGGGATCCGGTGCGCAAGGACCCGCGGGATGCCGTAGTCGCCCCGCCTCGCTGCGCCCGAGTGCGGTTCGCCTATCGGGGCCGGGGAGAGCGGCCGATCAACGTACGCAACGCACGTAGCTCGTATCCGTCATCATGTTTCCGTAGCTGAATCCATATTCGAACAGCACGGACCACGCGCTGCCCGGGGTGCCCGCGTACAGCGTCGATGACCAGAAGTAAACGCCGGGCGTATTCGGGAACGCGGCAGAATCGATGGTGGGCCCCGGCTCGGGCACTGAGAGGTCCACGATCGTGAGGAGCTCTTTCATCGTGGGTAGGCGCCACTTCGCCCCGTTGAGACCCAGGCTCGCGCAGTAGGTCACCGCGTCGGGCTGCGTGTACGTCGTGGGGGAGCTCGCCCGCTGCCAGGTCAGGTTCGTTCGGGAATCATGCACTGTGCCGTCGGCGATCACGTAGCGGCCGTTCGGCGCAGACGCGCGGCCCGCGACCGCCGTCACGAGCGCGACGGAGAAGAGCGCGGCACCGAAGAGGAGGGGGACGGTACGCTTCATGGCCTGACTTCCTGGTGGTTCCTCAGCGCACGCAACGAACGGAGTACGGCGTCGACGCGACGTTGTTGTCGGAGTAGCCGTTGTTGAAATAGACACCCCACGCGTTGGTCGCGTCGGCGGCATACGCCGTGGAAGACCAGTAAAACCCCACCGCCGGCGTGCCGGGAAACATGGTGGAATCGATGCTCGGGTTGTATGTGCCCGTGTCGACGAGCGACACGAGCTCGACGACCGACGGAAGGCGCCAGTCGGCGTACCCGCCCAGCCGGAGCGACGCGCAATACGCGAGAGCCGAGGGCTGGTCGTAGTTCGAGGGTGGCGTCAGCTTCTGCCATACCAGCTTGGTCACGTTGTCGGTCACCGTGCCGTCCCCGTTGTCCTTGTAGCTCTCCAGATTTGGAGCGCCGGCGGTCACCTCGACTTGGGCGTTGGGCATCGGCCACTCCGCCCAGTTCGGGTCGACGCACGCCGGGGCGGTGGAGCGCTCGCAAAGCAGCCCGTGCCCGCAGCTGTTCATCGCCGGGCAGGCATTGTCGTTCGAGCTCGAGCCGCAGCCGAGCGAGCAGGAGGCGGCGACAGAGAGCGCGAGCCAAGCCCGGACGACACCGCGTTCACGAGTCAAACGAGAGGCCAACGTCTCGCGCTCCCGCTGCAACTGCACCTGACGCTCTCCACCCTTATTTACAGCCCCAAAGGCCGCTACTGTCAACGCCGGCCGTCTTCGTCTGCCAGCCGAAGAATTGTGCCGTGGCTTCGCACGCGCGGCGCGCCTTTTGGCCGACGGTTTCAGCCGCCGCGCACACACCGCGCTTCGTACAGGTTGGTCGTCGGGTCGATGTGAAAGCCCCCTCCCGACATGAAATCGAACCCGTAGGCTTGGGTACCCGTATTGCCCGGCGGCGCGGCCGACGACGACCAGAAGAGGACGGCGGGCGTGCCCGGAAACGCCGTCGAATCGATGGGGGGATTGCTCAGGGTCGTGTCGACGATCGAGAAAAGCTCCTTGTAGCTCGGCAATCGCCAGTCGACGAAGCCGTCCAGGCCGAGGCCATTGCAGTACGCAACCGCCTGCAGGAACGTTCGGGTCGCCTGCGACACGGCCCGCTGCCAGCTCAGGTTCGTCCGCGGATCGAACACGATGTTTGCGCTCGACGAGACCACGTAGGCGGTCGTCGGGAGCGGCGCCCCCCGAACGCAAGACACGCCGGCGGGCCAAGGTTGGGTCGCGGAGTACGGCTCGAGCACGGCCCAATTGATGCCGAGGACCCAAAACGCTCCGGAAACCCCGACCGCCGGCGTCTGCGTCCAGAGCGCCGAGTTCATTTGCAAGTTCTGAAATACCGCTTGCGGGAGCGCGTTGGGATCGCCCGTCCAATTGCCCATGTCGTCGATGGTCGCCACTTCGCGGGCGGTCGGAAGCCTCCAGTCGGCGAATCCCCCGTATGCGCTGGCGTTGATGGCCTGGCAGTGGGCGACTGCCTGCGCCTGCGTGAAATCGGTCGTCAGACCGTCGGCCAGGTTGCGCTCCCACGTGAGCCCGGTCACGAGATCGTTCGCGACCGTCGGCGTCAGCGCGTAGGCCGGCGGATAGATGTGGTAGGTCCCGTCTTCGCCCCAGCCAACCTGGCCGGGCGACGTGGGACACGGGATCGACGAGACGTCGTTGGTGCAGGAGCTGTCGTCGTACGAGTCGGGCCATCGGAACGCGCACGTACTGTTGCCGCAGGTCATTCCCGCACCACAGGCGTGACCGCACGTCGCGCAGTTCGCCGCGTCGGTCGTGGGGTTGACGCAAGTGTTCGTCAGACTGCAGAAGGTCGGAGTGCCTGTCGGGCACTGGCAGGACGAGCTCACGCAAGACTGCGCCGGAGCGCACGCACGTGTGCACGAACCGCAGTGATTGGGGTTGCTGGTCGTGTCGACTTCGCAGCCGGTCGACGCGAGGCCATCGCAATCGGCAAAACCCGCAGCGCAGGTGTTGTCGACGCACTGGCCGTTGTTGCACGCATTGCAGACAACGGCGCAGCCCCCACAGTTGCTCGGGCTGCTGGTCGTATCGACTTCGCAGCCCGTGGAGGCAAGCTTGTCACAGTTCGCGTAGCCGGGGTTGCAGGAGGCGATGGCACAAGTCGAGCCGGAGCACGTGGACGTCGCGTTGGCGAGCGTGCATACGACGCCGCAGCCGCCACAATTGTGGGCGTCGGTGACCGTATTGACCTCGCAGCCGGTCGACGCGAGTTTGTCGCAATCCGCATAACCAGGGGCGCACGCCGCCATGCCGCCATCGCACGCGGCAAGGCCGGCCTCGCAGCCGCCGACGGCGCCGTCGCCGCCCCCACTTTCGGACGAAGTCCTGTCCGGCACCGCGTCCACCGCGTCCACCGCGGAGTCCCCATGCGTCGCGTCGGATGCGGAGACAGCGCCGTCGCTTCCCCCGCTTTCGGACGCAGTCCTGTCCGCCATCACGTCCGCGGTGGCTTCCCGGTGCGTCGCGTCGGATGCGGGCCCGTCGCTCACCGCGGAGTCTTGCGCGCTTGCCTCCGACGGCGCATCGGGCGCCATCGAGGCGTCGTGGCTACCGACTTCGAAGTCGCCGAGCACCGTGGAGCATCCCACGATTGCGTTTCCCAGGGCGATCGTCAGGAGCAGGTCGGTCGAGCGGCGGCCAAGGGTGCAGTGGCTCACCCTTGGCACCCTACATGCGACGGGAACATCCGCAATGCCACGGCCAATCCGGTGCCCGCGGAAAGAGCGTGCGACGGGCGGCCGTGTTTGATCGAACGGCGCGGCTCCCCGCGGCTACAATTGGGGCCGTGAAGAGGATTCTCGGCTCGGGGACGATTCGCTCGAGTCTCGACCGTCGCGGGGGGGCGATCGCCGCAGCGCTCCACATCGCCACACTGGCTATCGGCGCGGGTTGCTCGAACGGAGAAGGAGGCAACGCCGGAGGGGTGGACGCCGCGGCGATCGGCGCGAGACCCGAAGCCGGTTCCGAGGGCGGGACTTCGTCGGGAGGCGAAGGGGTGGACTCGTCCATCGGCGTCGGAGCTTGCGGCTCGGGGGGAGCGCAGTGCACGGGAAGCGACGGAGGGGCGGCGGAGACGGGGGAGGCCGGAGGCGGCGGTCTCGAGAGCGGCACGGACGCCCCGGTCGCGACGGCCGACAGCCTCATCGCGCCGGTGCGACTGCGATGCGAGCTGCGCGACGCTCCGCTCGGCGTGCAAACCGGGGCCCCTCGCCTCGCCTGGGAGCTGCAGTCGTCGAGCAGCCAGGCGCGAGCGCAGAGTCAGACCGCGTACCAGGTGCTCGTGGCTTCCTCGGCGGACAAGCTCGCCGCCGATCAGGCCGACCTGCTCGACACAGGGGCCGTCGCGTCGAGCGAGTCGTCTCTGACGTACGGGGGCCAGACGCTGGGGTCCATGCAGCACGTCTTCTGGAAGGTTCGCGTGCGCGACCAGGCGGGGAAACTCTCGGCATGGAGCCCGACGGCCGACTTCACCGTGGGGTTGCTCGCGGCGTCCGATTGGGGCGCGCAGTGGATTGCGGGACCTTCGGGCGCCGCGCTGCCGATCTTGCGCAAAGAGTTCCAGATCGACAAGCCCGTCCAGCGAGCGCTGTTGTCGGTGTGTGGTCTGGGCCAATACGAGGCGCGCGTCAACGGCGCCAACCCGAGCGACGCGGTCATGGAACCGAGCTGGACCGACTACTCGAAGACCTGTCACTATTCGATGTATGACGTGACGGCGCTGCTGGTCCAAGGAACCAACGCCGTCGGCGTGATGCTGGGAAACGGGATGTACAACGTCCCGGCCAGCACCCGGTACGAGAAGTTCACCGGTTCGTTCGGATCGCCGAAGCTCATCGCGCGCCTGCAGCTGGCGTTCGCCGACGGCACCAGCTCGGCGGTCGTCACAGACGCCTCGTGGAAGGCACTGGCCGGTCCCATCACGTTCTCGAATATCTACGGTGGCGAAGACTTCGACGCACGGCTCGAACCAGCCGGGTGGGATCGCGCCGGGTTCACGGATTCTTCGTGGACCGCGGCCGCACCGGCAGGAGGCACCGCACCGGCCCTTGTCGCGCGGTTTGCGCCGCCGGTGAAGGTCATGCAGGACATCGGCAACCCCAAGGTCACCCAGCCCCAGGCGGGCACGTTCGTCTACGACTTGGGCCAGAACTTCTCCGGCTGGCCGGAGATCACGGTTCAGGGACCGGCCGGTACGGCGATCACGCTTCGGCCGAGTGAGCTCCTGAGCAGCACGGGCGTGGTCGATCAGACTTCGATGGGATCGCCGGTTTACTTCACGTACACGCTCAACGGCAGCGGGACCGAGGTCTGGCACCCGCGGTTCTCGTATACCGGCTTTCGTTACGTCCAGGTCGAGGGGGCCGTGCCCGTCGCCGACGCGGCAACTTTCCCCGGACGCCCCCAGGTCATGAGCCTCACCGGCAAGTTCATCTACGCCTCGGCGGAGAATGTCGGGACGTTCGACTCGTCCGACCCGGACCTGGGGCGCATCCACGCCCTCATCCTGTCCGCCCTGCGCAGCAACATGCAGAACATCCTCACCGATTGCCCGCACCGCGAGAAGCTTGGTTGGCAGGAGACCAGGCATCTACTCGCGCCGAGTATCATGTTCAACTACGACGTCGCGTCGTTTTACGAAAAAGCAATCGTCGATTCGAGCGACGCGCAAATCGCCAGTGGCCTCGTACCGGACATCGCCCCGGAATACACGGTGTTCTCTGCCGCGTTCCGCGATTCTCCCGAGTGGGGAAGCGCCGTCGTCATCAATCCGTGGCAGGTCTACCAGATGTACGGCGACCGGCGGCCGATCGACGAGCAGTACACGAACATGAAGCGCTACGAGGCGTACCTCGCGAGCCGCGCGACCGGGAACGTCCTGGCGTACGGCCTCGGCGATTGGTACGACGTCGGCCCGGCAGCGCCCGGCGTCTCGCAGCTGACGACCTCGGGGGTGACCGCCACGGCGATCTGGCTCCAAGATCTGGACGTGCTTCGCCAGGCGGCACAGCTGACCGGCAATGCGGCCGACGCAGCGCAGTTCCAAAGCCGGGAAACGGCCATCACGACCGCGTTCAACGCGAAGTTCTTGACCGCCGCCGGCTATTACGACCGCAACAGCCAGACCGACAACGCCATGCCCCTCGCGTTGAGCCTCGTTCCTGACGCTCAGAGAGCGAGCGTCGTGTCGAGCCTGGTCGCGGCGGTCACTTCCGCAAAAAACCAGGTGACCGCGGGCGACATCGGGTTCGCCTATCTCGTGCGCGCGCTCTCTCGGGCCAGCCGGGGTGACCTGATTTACGCGATGCTCAAGCAGTCGGCCGGGCCAGGGTACCTCTACCAGATCAACCACGGCGCGACGGCGCTGACCGAGGCGTGGAACGCGAACCCGAGCGACTCCCAGAATCACGCCATGTTGGGGCACGTGGAAGAGTGGCTTTACGAGGGACTCGGCGGGATAGGTCCGGATCCGGCGGGGCCTGGATTCAAGAAGTTCGTTGTGAGCCCGCAGCCCCAAGCCGGGCTGGCGTCGGTGAACGTCGGGTACCATTCGATTCGCGGACCGATCGCCAGCAGGTGGCAGCAGACCAGCGCTGGGCTCACTCTCGCGGTGACGGTTCCCGTCAATACGACCGCGACTATCACCATCCCGACCGCAAACCCCGACGCGGTGACCGAAGGCGGTGGGCCCGCAAAGACCGCCAACGGCGTGCTCTCCAGCAGCTCGCAGCCGGGAGCACTCGTGCTGGTCGTGGGCTCGGGTCAATACGAATTTGCCGGGCCGTGAGCACCCGCGCGCACGGGTGCGCTCGCCCTCTCGCGAGGCTTCGCAGAGGCGACGGTCCGATCAGTCACCGGTGTTCTTGGCGCTTGTAGGCGGATAAGAATTCGACAGTCCGACGGGAAACGAATCGGTATGGGACACGCGCTGCCGGGTCAGTGGTACAACGCATGTCCTGGTAGTGGGATGGTTCCTTGGCACTCCGGTGTGCCACCCCGTCCGAGGAGCTTGCCATGCACCGTCTGGTATTCGGGTTTCCATTCGCGAGCGTTCTGTTTCTTCTGGGCTGCGGCAGTTCGGCGTCGAGCCCCAACCCGACCTCAGCGCCAGTCGGAGGCGGAAAAGCTCCGATGGGTAACTCCGGGGGAACGGCAACGGCGACGGACGGCGGATCGCCCGCTGGAAACGGAATGGCCATGGCGCCAGCGGGGAGCGCGGGCGAAGACGCGTCGAGTGGAGGGCCGCGACCCGGCGGCGGGCAAGGCGTTCCGGGAGGCAGCACGGACGCAGCGGCCCCGTCGAGCAGCTCGGAGGCGGGCAGCGCGACGGCAATCGATGCGATGGCCGGTCTGCCGTCGCCCGCCGGCGAAGGGGGAGCGACCGACCCCGGCACGCTCGGGGACGGCGATTTCATGATTTCGCCGCCCTACATGGCGGGCCGCGTGGCCGTCACGAACGTTCCCCACAGCACCGCGTACGCCTTTACGATGACGTCGACCATGGTGTACCCGGCGAACGGACCCCGGGTCGTCACCGTATACATTCCCAAGCAATACGTGGATGGCACGGCGGCGCCGTTCATCGTCGTTCAGGACGGCAACGCTCCCGCCACCGGCTTGCCCGAGATCGTCACCGCGGGCGAGAACCTCTACGGCGACCCGTCGCCGACCAACCGCATTCCTCCGCTGGTCTGGGTGTTCGTACCGCCCGGCAGCGACCGCAGTGGGGAAT
>Ga0265320_10000304_pt1 | contig 40158 bp, 30 predicted proteins | sample 4827metaG_FD_202087 | JGI IMG/M metagenome (GOLD analysis project Ga0265320, IMG submission 202087) | Rhizosphere microbial communities from Carex aquatilis grown in University of Washington, Seatle, WA, United States - 4-8-27 metaG | ecosystem: Host-associated > Plants > Roots > Rhizosphere >... | reverse complement strand
CACACGAAGGACAATCCGACCTTTCACGGCGAGATGGACGCCATCAACAATCTTGCCGCGAAGCAGGTGGTCACGGATTGGTCGCCGCTGGTGTTGTACACGACGGCGGAGCCCTGCGCGATGTGCCAGTCGGCGGTGGAATGGGCGGGCCTCGGCATGGTGGTGTTCGGCACGTCCACGCCCTTTCTCACCAGTATCGGCTGGTGGCAAATCGGGCTGCGCGCGGAGGAAGTCATCCGGCAAACGCCGTTTCGCCGCACCGCGCTGCTGGGCGGCGTGCTGGCCGAGGAGTGCAACCCGCTTTTCCAGACCGAGGCCACCGCGGCGTACCGGAAGCGGAAGACTTAAGAAATGCGGATTTATGATTGCTGATTGCTGACCCGGGAAATCAGGACGGAAACCACGGATTTCACGGATGGCACGGATGCTAGTGGCACATTCTGGTTGAATTCCATTTCCGAGGGTCGGACATACGACGCCCATCCGTGAAATCCGTGTCATCCGTGGTTTAGTTCAACAATGGATGCGCGCTAAAATGGATGCCGGGCGCAGTGCCCGCTCATTTAAACGTTTCGGGATAGGTGCGCTTGAGCCAACTATCGGGCACGGGGACGACGCAGATGTTCAGCGAGTGGCCGTCCTCCGAGAGCATGGCGGTTTGGATTTCAATCTTGGTGCTGTCGGCGTTAAAAGTCGGGTGGATGTGGTCGGCGGCACCGGTTTTGTGGCCGAGGTCGGCAAGCATTTTCATTTCGCCGGAGGTGCGGTCGATGAGCCAGAGGCGGTATTGAAAATCATCCGCCACGGCCCAGCGGCCATCGGGCGAGCCGTTGACATGCCAAATGGATTTGCCGGGATTGCCCTCGGGCACCTGGCCGACGATGCGCATCTCACGCGTACGGAGGTTGACTATGCCGACGCCGCTCGGGTGCTCGCCGGTGCTCGAGGGACCCCACGCATCATCGGCCGGCAGGCCCGGCTTGCGGTGGGCCAAAATCGCGATGGCGACCTCGTCCTTGGTGATGACCGCTTCGTGTGTGATCCAATCATACGGGGCCTCGGGATAAAGCGGGCGCAGGCCGGTGCCATCGGCCATCACGGTCCAGGTGCGCTGCGGAGCCTTGCCGCCCGTTTCCCAGCAAAAAACGATTTCGCCGGGCACCCAGGGATTGGTCTGCACGTGGCCGATTTGAAACGGCACCGACACGATGTAGCTCACTTCGCCCGTGCGCAGATTCATTTTGCCCAAGCCTGCGGGACCGGCGCCCATGTTGCGCGGGCCGTAGGGGCCCTCGATCTTGGTGTCGGGCGCCAGGTGCTTGGCGGCTTCACCGCCGGAGACGCGGAAATAAGCGTAGTCCTCCGTGCAATCGAGGGCCATGTCGCCGCCCGCGCCCCACTCGACCGGGATGGTGCCGCAAACATGCTCGTAGGCTGAAGCAGGCTGGAGCGTGTGGGCCGCACTGTCGGCAAAAAGTTTGGCGAGATCAACTTTGATGATTTGCGAAGGGCCGCCACGACCTCCGCCACCGCCGCCACCGCCAGCCACGGCCCCCGGTGCGCCGCCGGGACCTGCGCCACCGCGCCGGCCCGCACCACGCGCACCGCCCCGGGCACCGGCGGGCACAGTCCCTGCCGGTGCATTGGGGTCAGCCGGAGTCGCTGCAGCGGGCACCGCGGGAATCGCCGTCGTGGCATCCGCCGCGGGAGCAGCCGCCGCGGGCCCGCGACCACGCCCGCCACCGGCCGTGCGCAGAAAATACAGGCTCATGGAATGGTCGGCGAGACAGAGCATGCCACTGAAGCCCTGATCGCTCACCTGGACGATGTCGCCCGTTTCCTCGTTGGCGGCCATCGCCTGGCCAGGCACGCGATTGGAGCGGAAAATGACCCATTTGCCATCGGCAGTCCATTGATGGTGCGTCTGATAAATTTTGGAATCGCCGGTGCCCTCGGTGCTGGTGAGGAACGTGAGCGGCACGCCGGTGACGGGGTCGTTGACGGTTTTCTTTTCCGAAGGGAAACGGGTGCCGATTTGGGCCGAGGCCGGGACGCTTGAAACGATAGCCATGGCGGCCAAGGCCACGGCGAGGAACAGACGGGGTGAGGTATTCATGGGGGTGAGGAAAGACATTCCAGATTCAAAATTGAAAATTCAAAAAACAGGAGCCAATAGGAGGTCACCTTTGGAATACTGAACTCTCAATTTTGAGGGGGCAATGGAGGCAGGACTAGGGGTAAGGAAAAATTGCGCCGATTGGGACGGCTGCGCAATAGGAAAAGCAGGGACGGGAAAGAGACCGATTTAACCACCGAGGACGCCGAGAATGCGGAGTCCGGATTGCTGGGGCTTCCCGAAAAGAGAACCACGGATTTCAAGGAGGGGGAATCCTCGGTAGTGTATCGTTTTGAAAGTCCATGATTAGAAAGACCCTTGAAATTGGGGATGGTGTGTGGCAAGTTGCGCCATGCCTAAGCGCACAAGCAAAGAAGATGTTAGCCAAATCGCGGCCCGTGTGGTCGCACAAGCTACGCATGGGGAGTATGTCCCGTCTGCACTGTCCATGCCTGAGCGGCAAAAGAATCCGGCGGCGGTCATGTTGGGGCGACTGGGGGGGTTGAAGGGTGGCCCGGCGCGGGCGGCAGTATTAACCAAGGCTCAACGTCAGGCGATTGGCCGGAAGGCGGCGGCGATTCGGTGGGAGAAGAGACTAATGCCTTGAATTCGGCAGACTGGACTAATGTCTTTAGTGCTCCGGTTGTTAAATCCACAAATCCTACACGCAGGTCAGGTTCAATTTTTGATAGTGCCTTGATTGTGGCCTCTACTATTGCAGGGGATTGCTTGTGGGCGCGGTGGGAAATGCTTGGATAATACGGTCTGGAAATTCTCCACAATTGAGTCTCACCAGAGCAATGCAAGTCGGCCTTCTTAACCTGTTCCACGACGTAAATCGCGGTCATTGCTGTTGGCGTTTGACCGATATCTTTTAGGTAGAATATATCCATTAAAAATGCCGCCAATATCCCTCCTCCTCCTATGGCGCACCATCCATCTTTTATGTCCTGTGCTATGCCCCAAGCAAATTTCATGGAATATAGATGCGGCTGGGGATTTTGATACTTATATCCATAGTCGTAAAATCCTAAAATAAACGAAGTTGGTAATCTATTAAAGTATGCTTGCCTTTCGTCAATTGTGGCATTCGTAGCGTCCTGTGCCTCAAGTATTTCCTTTTTAACCTCCCGAACGGCTCGCCGCAAGATGTCCACTGGGCTACTCGGTTTATCAAAGTCGCACGTCTTGCAAAGCTCTTCCATTTTATCCACGACCATAGTGGCAATATCCACGTCTCCGGCAATCGCCAGCAACAAATCTGAATGCGTTTGCATCTTCGGGGTCTTGATACAGAAAATCTTTTTTGACTTCAAAGATTTCTGATCAATGCCCTGAGTCATTTGACTGTCGCTGGCAAACGTAATGCCAACATCGCTTATGATTCCGATGGCAATAGTCATGTTCTTTGACTTCGGCTTTGGCCTGGGTCGTTCACAATGAATAGATTGCTGGGAGTTGGGGAGGATAATTTCCATAAAAATAATGCTTGACCGCTCAATTAAGCGATGCTAGGGTGAGGGCATGAATCAACTTCCCGCCGATAAGAGAGCCGCCATCGCCCGTTGCTTGGCCGAGGGCAATTCCATGCGTGCCACGTCCCGCCTGTGCGACGTGAATATGAGCGCGGTCGTTAAGCTCTTGCGCGACCTTGGCGAAGCCTGCTCGGCCTATCAGGACAAGGTTTTCCGCAACCTCACTTGCCGCCGTCTGCAATGCGATGAGATTTGGTCTTTCGTGGGCTGCAAGGAGAAGAACGCCACGGCTGAGAAGAAGGCCAAGGGGCAGGGCGATTGCTGGACTTGGACGGCCATTGATGCTGAGACCAAGCTGATTCCGTGCTGGTACATCGGCACGCGGGACGGCGGCGCGGCCTATCACTTCATGCACGACCTTGCCGGACGGCTCGCCAATCGCGTGCAACTCACGACGGACGGTCACCGCGCCTATCTTACCGCCGTCGAGGATGCCTTTGGAACGGAGATTGACTACGCGATGCTCAACAAGGTCTATGGCAAGTCTCCCGATGGCCCGGAGACTCGTTACAGCCCCGCGCAGTGCATGGGAGCCAAGAAGGCCGTCATCACTGGCAGCCCTGAAATCCGCCACGTCAGCACGTCCTTTGTCGAACGCGCCAACCTCACAATCCGCATGGGGAACCGCCGCTTTACGCGCCTGACGAATGCCTTTTCCAAGAAGATTGAAAGCCATGAGCACATGATGGCCCTGAGCCTCATGTACTATAACTTCTGCCGTATCCACACGACTTTGCGGGTGACTCCGGCAATGGAAGCTGGCGTTAGTAAGCATGTATGGGAGGTGTCGGAAATTATTGCGTTGCTGGATACAAAGCAGCGGGTAGAAAAAGCGGCGTGAATAAGGATGGAATCGTAGGGCTGATTTATTTGTTGTTGGCACCGGCATTGCTCTTTGTTGCGCTGGCCTCAGGCGAAACCTCAATACAGGCCATCACGGTATCCAAACGTCCCCAAGAAATCCAAAACCAGAGCCAGCAGAATCAGAGCGCCACCGCTAACCCACTTTCGCTGGTCGCATCGAATCAGGCCAGCAACACCGCTCCACAGAGACCCAATAATGCAGCTCAAGGCGATAACGGCGCTTTGGGGGTCAGTGAACCAGTTCAGGACGGGTTTTTCTATAGACTGAAACACGACCCCGTTTCCCTTTTTACCGGATTGCTGGTTGTGACTGCTGCTGTCCAGATTTTCTGGATGCAAAAAACCGTAAGCTCTGCCGAAAAAACTGCTAGGCGGCAGTTGCGAGCCTATGTATTGATCAAGAAAACAAAAGTATTTGTGGAAAGGAATTACGACATCTTCACCATACAGGCTCACGTCCATTATCTTAATAGCGGTCAAACACCGGCTTACAAATTGAGAATTGCTGGCAGGCTGGTCATTCTTCCTTATCCCTTGCAAAAAGGCTTTGACCTTCCCATTCCAGAATTTCCTGAGTTCGCTAGTACATTCGCAATGGGAAAGGACCAGCACACCTTTTTGGTTGTGGATGCGGACAGGCCATACGCCAAAGATGAAATGGGCGAATTGATGGGCCGGACCAAAGGCAAGTCCATGTATCTTTTGGGAAAAATTGAGTACTCGGATGCCTTTGGCAAAGTCCAAACGACTCCCTTTAACGAAATCGTCATCTTTCTGAGTAAGCCGGTTGATGATGAAGGGCGTCAGGCACAAGCCCTGACTTCCCCTGCCACCATAGGCAATGACGCCACCTAGGGCATTTGGGGCACTCCACAGGAAATGGGCCAAAACCAAAACGATACACCACCGAATCCTCATTTGAGCCGGCGCGCTGAGGGCAGCGCGCCCTACCTAAAACATTTACTTGGGGTAGGGCGGGCTGCCCTCAGCCCGCCGTTTTGTTTCTGGTGAAATCAGGATACTACTCACGAATGACCCGGATGGCCCTTTCTATGATCCGTGCTTATCCGTTTAATCTGTGGTTCAGATTTTGGGTCAATTTCCGGTCCAAGGCGGCGGGAGCGGGCCTTGGCTGACAAAAGATGCACACCGTTTGCTATCAATTGGGATAAGCGGGGCTAATTTGCGGGGTGCGGGAGGCATATTCGGGCTTGTCAACCGGAGGGGTTTGGCCTTGTTTGGCGGACGGGTTGCAAAGGCACGCCCCATGCTGTCCGTTTTGCTGTCGGGCAAAGCGCGGGAAAGCAGGCGACGCCGGGTTCAACCCGTTCCTCCCTTACCTATTCACGCCCGTCTCTGACGCCTGATTTCCCGGTCCCTGCTACATGTTGCGCGCGTTGTTCACTTTCAAATCTCCCGCGGGGCGCGGCCTGGGCGCGGGGCTCAAGCCTTGGGCGGCCCGGTGGCCGGTGCTGCTGGCGGGAATGATGATGCTGCTGGCCGCAGGATGCAGCTTTACGACCAAGCAATCCACCTTGGATCCCCATGGGCCGGTGGCGCGGGACCAGATGGATTTGTTCATGGTGACGGTACGGGTGACGGGCTTCATTTTCGTAGTCGTGGGCTCGACGGCGGCCTGGGTGGTATGGCGTTTCCGCGAAAAGCCCGAAGACGTTGGCAAACCGATGCCGCACCAGGCCCACGGCAATCCCTTGATTGAAATCGGGCTCATCGGCTCCTCCATTGCCCTGCTGGTCATCATCGCCATTCCGACCCTGAAATCCATTTTCTTCACCATGGATATGCCGACGGATAATGCGATTTACCCGCCGTCGAAACTCGGGGTATGGTATCCGTCGCCGCCGGTGAAATCCGCCGAAGAAGTGCTCGAAGTTACCGTCTATGGCTATCAATGGTGGTGGGGATTTGACTACAAGCAATTCGGCCTCGTGACGGCGAATGAACTGGTGCTGCCGGAAGGTGTGGTGGTGAAGATGAATTTGCGGGCCCGCGATGTGATTCACTCGTTCTGGCTGCCGAAACTGGCGGGCAAGGTGGACGTGATACCGGGCCGCGCCAACTGGCTCTGGCTGATGGCCGACCAAGGCGCGACGGGGCTCTACTACGGGCAATGCGCGGAGTATTGCGGCGAGGCGCACGCCTACATGCTTTTCCGCGCCCGCGTGGTTTCACGCGAAGATTTTGTGAAATGGATGGAGCAATCGAAGAAGCCGGTGCTCCCGCCGGGCGTGGACCAGCCGTGGGCCACCAAGGCCTTGCAGGATCTGGCCGCGAAGGACCCGAAGAGCGAGGCGACCGACCCGCAAAAGGCGACGGCGTTGTGGGCCGCCTTTCTGGCCCGCGGCCAGGAAGACAAGAAGAATAACAACATTAACACAGCAAACCTCAAAACTGAGGTGGAAAAAGGCGCCTTTCTCTTTTTTGACCGGTCGGGCTGCGCCGGTTGCCACACCATCAACGGCAGTCCGGCGGCGGGCGTCGTGGGGCCGAATCTTTCGCAAGTCGCTTCGCGCACGTCCCTGGCCGCGGGCATTCTCGACAACCTCGGGGATAATGGAAAAATCGACCCCGACAAGCAGTTGAGCAATTTGCACAAATGGATTTCGGATTCCATCCACGTCAAACCCGGCAACAAGATGTACACTACGCCGGTCGTGGGCCTGCGCGACGTGGAGTTGAAAAACAAGAACAGCGGCGCCGATCCGACCGCCGCCCAGCAAGACCAAGATTACAAGGACATCGCCGCCTTCATCCAAACCCTCAAATAACCTGCGCCACCTCCAAGGTTGAAAAACCCTCCAAACTCCCTTATCTTGCTGTCGTGCTGACCTATTTCTCGGCACTGCCGCCCATCGTCCGCCGCTCTTACATTTCTCTTTTCCCTTTTTCACTTTAAATACGCCAGTCATGTCCCAACTTGTCGCCGACAAAACACAGCTCCTGCCGGAACGCAGCGACATTGGTTTGCTGCGGCCCGACCGCTACACGGGGTGGAAGGATTGGATGACGACGGTGGACCACAAAAAGATTGGCGTGATGTACGGGGCGGCGGCGTGCCTTTTCTTCCTGGTGGGCGGCGTTGAGGCGTTGATGATCCGCACCCAACTGGCCGTGGCGCAGAACGATTTCGTGTCGGCGCAGTTGTACAACCAGCTCTTCACGATGCACGGGACGACGATGATCTTCCTGGGCGTGATGCCGCTCTCGGTGGCGTTTTTCAATTTCGTGGTGCCCTTGCAAATCGGGGCGCGGGACGTGGCCTTTCCGCGGCTGAATGCCTTCAGCTTCTGGACTTTTGTGGCCGGGGCGCTGTTGCTGAACACCTCGTGGCTGCTGCAGATTTTCCACAACATGGGCTGGTTCAACCCGCTCGGCGGCTCCGACATCGCGCCGGATGGCGGCTGGTTCGGCTACACGCCCATCACAGAGAAGCCCTACACGGGCATCGGTTCGGACTTCTGGGTGCTGGGGCTGCAAATTCTCGGCGTCTCCTCGCTGGCGGGAGCGTTTAATTTCATCACCACCATTATCAACATGCGCGCGCCGGGGATGACGATGATGCGCATGCCCGCGTTTACGTGGATGACCCTGGTGACGTCGTTCCTGATTATCTTTGCGTTCCCGGCCATTACCATCGCGCTGGCGGAATTGCTGTTCGACCGCACCTTCGAGACGAATTTCTTCCGCGTGCAGGGCGGCGGGCAGCCGATTTTCTGGCAGCACTTGTTCTGGGTCTTCGGCCATCCGGAGGTGTACATTCTCGTGCTGCCGGCCATGGGCGTCGTTTCGGAAGTGCTGCCCACGTTTTCGCGCAAACCGCTCTACGGGTTCGCCATTGTGGTGTTTTCCGGCGCGGTCATCGGCCTGCTCGGTTTTGCGGTCTGGAGCCACCATATGTTCACGACCGGCCTCGGCAAAGTGTCCACGGCGGCGTTCTCCCTGCTGACGATGGCCATCGCGGTGCCCACGGGCGTGAAAATTTTCAACTGGATCGGGACGCTCTGGGGCGGGCGGCTGAAGTTTGAGGTGCCGATGATTTTCTCCCTCGGTTTCGTGTGGATGTTCATGTTTGGCGGCTTTTCGGGCGTCATGCACGCCGCCGCGCCGGCGGACGCCCAGCAACAGGACAGCTATTTCGTCATCGCCCACTTCCACTACGTGCTGCTCGGCGGCATTCTGCTCGGGTTGATCAGCGGCATCTATTACTGGGTGCCGAAGGTTTTCGGGAAAATGATGAGCCGCAAGCTGGGCTATTGGGTGGCGGGGATGATAATTTTTGGCTTCAATCTGGCCTTCGGCCCGATGCACTATTTGGGCCTCATCGGCATGCCGCGCCGCACGCACACTTACCTGGCGACGATGGGTTGGGAGAACTGGAATTTTGTCTGCACCATCGGGGCGTACATTTTGGGCATCGGCGTGTTCCTGTGCTTCTTTGATCTCGTGCGCACGGTGCTCAGCAAGGACCGCAACTGCGGGCCGGATCCGTGGGATGCCCGCACCCTGGAGTGGTCGCTGCCCAGCCCCGTGGAGGTGTTTAATTTCGCCCAGACCCCTGTGGTGTCCGGCCGCGACGCCTGGTGGGCGCAGAAGCATCAGGGCGAGCCCATTGAATACGAAGCCGACGGCGGCCACGGCGTGCACATGCCCAGCCAGTCCTGGATGCCGTTGGGCGGTGGCGCGGGCTTTTATATTTTCGGCATGGGCATGGTGCTGATGAGCGCCGGAGTGCCCTATTGCGGTTATGTCGGGATTGCGGGCCTCGCCATGACCTCGCTGTTCATTTTCCTGTGGGCGCTCGAAGGCCCCGGCGGCTATCACCTGATTTTGCCGGCGCCCGCGACGCCCCAGCCGCGCGTGCCGTCCTCCCAGCGCCAGCCTGTCGGGGCCGGCCACCACTAGACCGCCGCGGACTTTCCCTTTTCGTTTTCCATCGCCAGAATTCCCACCATGTCCACCGCCCTCGCCGCCACCGCCGACGATCACGGCCACGGCCATGAAGAAGCCCATGCCGCCCACCCGACCAGCACCGGGGTGGAAATGAAAAAGGTGTTGATGTGGCTCTTCCTTGCGTCGGACTGCATGTTTTTCGGCACCCTGATCTCGACGCACTTGGTGTACCGCAAAGTGTATCCTTACGGCGCGCTGGAAAAAGGCATCGTCAACGTCACCGGCACGTTCGACATCGAGCTGACCTCCTTTTCGACGTTCATCCTGCTGATGAGCTCGTTCCTGATGGCGCTCGCGGTGTCGGCCATGCACAAGGGTGAGTTGAAGAGCTTCCGGCGCTCGTGCGTCGGGGTGATGTTCTTCGGCCTCATCTTCCTCGGCTGCCAGGTGTTTGAGTTCACCCACTTTTTTGACGGCCACGCCAAGTACACCTACAGCGTCACGACGCCGAAAGACGGCACCCTCTACGGCGAATACTCCGGCCCGGCGGACAAGTTGCGCGCCACCGCCGACCTCGGGGCCCGGCTCTACGCCGACCATCCCGACTGGCTCGTCATTCCCAGCAACCTCAGCGATGCGGACAAAGCGCAGGTGGCAAAATTGACGCCCGCCGAGTTGGAAGCCGCGCACCCGTCTTGGATGCTCGCCAGCTTCAAACAGACGGCGGTCGAGAAACCCGCGCTCACGATGCAGAACAGCGTGTTCGGCTCGACCTTCTTCCTGATGACGGGCACGCACGGCTGCCACGTCGCCGTGGGCGTGCTCTGGCTCGCGGCGATGTTCTTCTTCTCCTTCTCCGGCCACATGGAAAAGAATATGCACGGAGCGGCCATCGACGTCGAAGTGGCGGGCCTGTACTGGCACTTCGTCGACATCGTGTGGATCGTGATTTTCACCGCCGTTTACCTGGTCGAATACATTCCCGGCTACGGCCCCGCCGCCTAAGCCCCCGCGCCCATGACCTTTTTCCCTCCCCCACCCGACCATCCGCTTTCGCACGCGGAAAATGTCGCCGCGGAACAGCAGCGCTACCATGCGTTCGTGAACCTGGCGCTGTTCCTGTCGGTTTTCACGGGTCTGGAGATCGTGGTTATTTTCACGCCCATGGCGTACGCCGTCTTGATGTTGATCCTGGTGACGCTCTCGGTGATCAAGTTCGCGTGCGTCATTCTCTGGTTCATGCATCTGATTTACGATCCGCCCTTGTTGATCATTCTCTTTCTGGCCGGGCTGGTGATCGCGGCTGGAACCATGCTGGCGCTGCTGTCTTTGTTGGTGCCCAGAGACGTGGATCCGGAATTGATCCAAACCGGACAGGCGGACTCCCCGCCGGCCTGGTCGGTCATGGGGTAGAATACTTGCGGGTCATTTATAGCGTTTGCATTTTCGGTTTTATGGTTAGGCTGGACGAGTGCCCACCGATGACATGGCGGCGACGCCGTCGCCGCGCAAGCCCGCGCCCAGCATCTTGACGCGGCTGGTGGACGTGACCGGACGCATTGCGCACGGCCAGTATGACGAAGCTCAGGAGCTACTTGGCTTGAGTTCGCAGGACACCTCGCCGCCGGCCATCGCCGCGCTGGCGGAATCCATCGGCCTGATGCTCGTGCGGATCGAGGCACGCGAATATACCCTCGAGCAGAAACTCGAGGAACTGCGGATCTCCAATGCCAAGCTCGCGGCCAGCCTGGAAAAAATCCGCATTCTCGAAAACCTCCGCGATTTGCTGGCGAAGTTCGTGCCCAGCTCCGTCCAGCGGCGCGTGCGGGAAAACCCCTCCGCCCCGAACCTCGAACGCGATGAGCGCGAGTTGGCCATCCTGTTTCTCGACGTGGCGAGCTTCACGACCATGACGGAGTCGAACACCCCGGAAGGCATCAATTTTCTCATCGAGCGCTATTTTTCCGGCTTCATTGACGATATCTTCCTGCACCACGGCGAGATTTGCGAAAGCCAGGGCGACGGCCTGATGCTGATTTTTGAGGCCAAATCGGCCGACCCTTCCGCGCATGTGCGCAATGCCGCCGCAACCGCGCTGGCCATCCAGCGCAAGACGCACGCCGCGAATTCCTGCCTCGCCGAATGTGAGGCGCCGATTCGCGTGAACATCGGCATCGACGCCGGACGCACCACGCTCGGTTCCACAAAATTCGAAGGCGTCTCCGGTTCACGCTGGACCTTCACGGCTTACGGCATGGCGGTGAACATCGCGTCGCGCATCGGCAAGCTCGCCCAAAGCGGCCAGACGCTGCTCACGGACACCGCCCGCTCGCTCCTCGCCACCGATCCCCGCTTTCCCACCCGCGATTTCGGCGAACACCTGCTGAAAAACGTCAGCGAACCGGTGAAGGTGTGGGAGTTGGTGATGCAATGAAGTGCCGGAATTTGCGAAAGTTTAGCGACTTGCCCTCGAGGAAATATTGGCTAGTCTTGAAGCATGGAAATCACCCTGCCCCTGGCCCAGATGAGCACGGCGGAAAAGCTGCACGTCATGGAGCAGTTGTGGACTGATTTGACGACGAACGAGGAGGCCTTTGAGTCGCCGGCCTGGCATGGACAAGTGCTAAGCGAACGCGATCAACAGCTTAAATCAGGCCAAGACCACTATGTGGATTGGGAAGTGGCCAAGCGCGAACTTCGCAAACTGCAGTCATGAAGCTGGTTATCCTGCGGTCGGCCCAGAACGACCTGACGGATGGCTTCTGGTTTTATGAAAAACAAGCGGCCGGGCTGGGACGATATTTTCTCGATTCGCTTTTGACTGAGATCGAATCGCTACTCACCCACGCCGGTTTTCACCGCAAGGCTTTCGCGGCGCACCGATTGCTGTCACGACGTTTTCCCTATGCCATTTATTATGAAATGACCGAGGACACAGTTCAGATAAAAGCCGTGCTGGATTGTCGGCGCAATCCAGCGGTGATCAAAAAGAGATTACGGCAGGCGCATCAGCCATTTGATGAAAGATAACTGATGTTTGCCCATGTGAAGGGTTCGGGCGGAAAACGATTTCCGCTTGACGTCGCGGTCCAGGAGGAGAATAAAGGCCCCGTCGTGCCGGTCACTTTCTCCCTTTCGCAGCGCGTTGAACGCCTTCAATCGAAGGCGATGCGCGCGCATGGCCAGATGGGCGGTTTTAATCGCATCGCGTGTCCGCAGGGGAGTGCCTGATATTTTTCTTACCGTTTCCGGCCCAAAAACCCTGCTGACCATCCTGGTTCGCAGGGTTTTTTGTTTTCCGGGAACGGGCCGCCGCCATGCCGCCCACCCAAACCTTATTCGCCGAACTCCGCGCCCTCCCGCGCGCGTTCTGGGTGCTCTTTGCCGGAATGTTCATCAACCGGTTCGGCACGTTTGTGTACCCGTTTCTCACCATTATCCTGCACCGGCGGGGCTACACGTATGGCGAAATTGGCCTCGCGGTGGGCGCCTTCGGGTGCGGCGGCCTGGGGGCCGCGCTGGCCGGAGGCTGGTTCACCGACCGGTTTGGCCGCAGGAATGCCATCGTCGTGGGCACTTCCACCCAGGCCGTATTTATTTTCCTCATCTACTTCGCGCAGGCGCTCCCGGTCCTCGTGCTGCTGACGTCCCTCGCGGGTTTCATGGGCGGATTTTTCAATCCGGCTGGCAGCGCATTGATTGCGGACCTCGTGCCGCCGCGGTTGCGGTTGCGGGCCTTTTCGGCGTTGCGGCTGGCCATCAACGCGGGCTTTGCCTTCGGCACGGCGGCGGGGGGAATTCTCGTGAGCCATTCAGCCTTCTGGCTTTTTGCCGGCGACGCGCTGACCACGCTCGCCTACGGAACGCTGGCGTTCTGGTTGCTGCCGCACGGTCTGCGGCAAAATCGCGAACAAGCCCGGTGGCGGGTGGCGCTCGCGCATTTGCGGAAGGATCGGCGGTTCTGGGCGCTGGCGTTTGCCCAATTCTGCACGGCGATGATTTTCGCCCAGACCAATTCCACCTACGCGTTGGAAGTGGTGGTGCGCGGTGAAACCCTCCGGCTCTGGCAACACGCCCTGGCCCCGGAACAAATCTTCGGACTGCTGCTCGGCTGGAACGGCACGATTATTGTGTTTTGCGAGCTTTCGCTAACCCGGTTCACGCAACGGTTTCAACCGCGGCACGTCATGTGCACCGGCTACGTGCTGATGGGTGGCGGCCTCGCGCTCAATGCGCTACCCGACGGCCTGCCCGTCATGTTTGCCGGCATCACCGTTTTTACTTTCGGCGAGATGCTGACGATCCCGACGAGCAGCGCCTGGGCGGCCCACCTCGCGCCGGAGGCCATGCGGGGTCGTTACCTCGGCGCGCTGAGCCTATCCTGGTCCATCGCCAATGTGCTGGGACCGTCGCTGGGCCTGCAACTCTTCGGCGCGCACCGGGCGTGGTTGTGGCTCAGTTGCGGGGTGCTGGGGATTATCGCGGCCGTGGTCTTTGGGCGATACGGCGACCGGGAGCAAACACCGGAGCCGGTATCGGCACCGACGCATCCATCCACCCGCTGAAATCACTGGCAACTTAAGCCACGGGCACAACTTTTTCTTCCTTGCGGCGGTGAAACGCCAGAAAACTTTCCGCGCCTTTGAGCGTGAGGTAGGCTTTGAGGAGTTTCGGGGCCGACTCGGTGAGGTCCACCATGATGAGGCCGTCCAGACACTGGCCGAACGCAGGGTCCACATTGAATGAAATCAGCCGCCCGTTCATTTTCAAATAATGGCGCAGCAAAACCGGGACGCCTTTTTTGTCCACTTCGATTTCCGAGACGAGGGCGGACACGTCGTCGATGTCGCGCACGGAGGCCAGGAGCGCATTTTTCTCGGAGCCGCGCAGCGCCTGCTTGCTGGGCGGGCGTTTGGGGCGGACGAGGGACGAGAGCTTGTCGTCGAACTTATGCCGGCGGAGAAATTGCACCATCAAGTCCTTGGACACCGCGTGATAATCGGGATTGATGGAAACGGGGCCGAAGAGCGTTTTGTAGCGCGGGTGCTGGACGACGAATTGCCCGATGGCGCGCCAGATGGTCATCAACGACGCCTGCTTGCGCTGGTAGGCGGAGACGATGAAGGAGCGGCCCATTTCCACGGCCGGGCCGAGCGCTTCAAGAAAGGCGGGTTTGTAGTGAAACAAAGTCGAGGTGTAGAGACCGTCGATGCCGTGCGCGGCGATGACTTCGTCCGTGAGCGCAAAACGGTACGCGCCCACGATGGCGCGGGCTTCGCGATCCCACATGAAAAGATGGCGGTAATGCGGGTCGAAATTATCGAGGTCGCGCGCCTGGCCGGTGCCTTCGTTGACTTCGCGAAAGGTGGTTTCGCGCAAGCGGCCGATGTCCTCCAAAATGTGCGGGATTTGCGCGGCAAACGAATGGACGACGACAAACTGGCCGCTATCGAGCAAGTACTGGTCCGGAGGAATGGCGGCAAAATCGCGGGCCAAATCAGCCGTCGGCACCGGCGGGGCCAGCGGCGCGAGGCGGCGGCGCTTGGGCGTCTGCGGCAAAAGATTGGGAAACCGGCGGCGGGGCGCATCTCCCGCGCGGTTGCGCAGCAAGTAGGTGTTGAGGCGCAAAAATTCGGTGAGCGCCTCGTCCGTCGGGAAATCCGCCAGGCGCCGAAAGGGAATGGGATTGCCGACGCGCAGGCGGATGCTCTGGTGCCGCATGTTGATGAGTTCGCGCGGCAGGAGGGCGGTGCGCAACATCGGGTGCACCAGGCCCATGATTTGGAAAAACGCACTGTTGTTGCCCTCGAAAAACACCGGCAGCGCGGCAGCCTCCGAGGCCCGCAACAGCCGCGCCACGTGCGTATTCCACGAGGGGTCGGTGACCTGGCGCTGGCGCAGGTGAATGTGCGAAACCGTGCCGCTCGGAAACGAGCCCACGCATCCGCCGTCGCGCAGAAATTTTATCGTCTCCTTCATGCCCGCGAGATTCTGCCGGGCCGAACCGGCGCGGCCAAACGGATCCACCGAGAGCAGCCACGGGCGCATTTCCGTCATGCGCGCGAGCAGGTAATTGGCAATCAGGCGCACGTCGGGCCGCACCGAGCACAGCAGCGCGCCGAGCACGATGCCGTCGAGTCCGCCATAAGGATGGTTGGACACCGCGATGACTGGGCCCGTGCGCGGAATGCGGGCAAGATCTTCGTCGGCGACCTCGTAATCAATTTTCAGGGAACGCAGCGCGCGCAGGAAAAAATTATCCGGGCTGGGGTGCGATTGGATGTCGCGGTAAACGTCGTTGAGGGAATTGACCGCCAGCAGCGCCTCGAGCGATGGCCCGATGATGGAAAAAAGCGTCCGCTGGAAAGAGCCCCGAATGGCCGCGCGCAAATCAATCAGCCGGAACGGACCGGTGACCGGCGGTGGCGGTGGTGAATTCATGCCGAAAAATGGAAGGGGCGCAACCTGCGCCGGAGAAAGCCGGCGCGGATACGCCACGAACAGCCCAAATCTGCCGCCATATTAGGCGTGAACTCCAGCTTGGCAAGGGGAAGCGGGAGGGTCAACGCCCCCACTCATTTCCTTGGCCACCGAGACCCCGGGTAAAGTGGGATTGCCATGGCCCTGAGGTTTTGGCAAAGTGCGCGTCTAGTTACCCCCAGCCAGGCGCGGAGGAAATCCCACCCCCTGCATTTGCTTGACCCCGCCGTCGCTCCGTTTCTGGCTGGCTGCGTTCATCACCCCTCACTCCGTCTGCTTCCCCATGAAAATCCTATCTCGCTGGCTGTGCCTTGGTTTCCTTCCTTGCCTCGCCGACGCGGCCCAACCGTGGCAGGAGATTGCCGTGCCGACGGTGGCCGAGGCCGCCGCGGCCTTTCCCAAGCCACCCAAGGAATACGGCGCCATTCACTGGGCCACGGGCTGGCCTCAAGCAGCCGACCGCATCACGGCGGACATCGCCAACGTGGACGCCAACGGCGGCACGGTTTATATGATTAACAGCGGCGGGCGCACAGTGAAGTACCTTTCGCCCGAATATTTTGATTTATTCAAAGTCGCCATCGATGAGCTGAAAAAACGCGGCATGAAAATGTGGATCGACGGCGACGACGGTTATCCCGACGGTTTTGCCGGCGGCATGATCAGCAAGCTCTATCCCCAACTCGGCATGCAGGGCATCGTTCCTGATGCCCGTTTCACGGTCGCTGGTGGACAAACGCTGGATATCGCACTGCCGGTGAACACGCTCGGCATCGTCGTGAATCCGAAAGCGCCAGAAGTGGCGGCGGCGGCCCCGCGCAACGCCGAGGTGGCGGCGCAAGTCACTCCGGCAGCGGCTGACGCGGCGGCTCCGGGCGCGCGCGCCGGCCGCGGTGGTCGCGCGGGTGGCGCGCGAGGCGGAGCACCGGCGGTGCCCGCGCCGACGAATTTGGATGTGCCTATGCCCACCGACGGCACCTTTAAATGGACCGCGCCCAGCAGCGACATCGGCGGCGGCGGCATGTACGAGGTGACGTTCCAAGGCAGCGTCGGCGAAGCGCGTTACAGCGTGGCCTCGGGCGCGACGATTACCATTCCGTTGCCGCAGGGCACGCAAAGCATCAAGGCGAATTTGCAAACGGGCCGTGGTGGCGCAGGCCGACGTGGAGGAGCCGCCGCAGCAGTGCCCGCGTCGCTCGTGCTGCCCGTGCCGACGGATGGACACTTTAAATGGACGGCGCCCGCCAACGGTGCGTGGGAAGTCACTTTCGTACGCCACGTCTATCGCAGCTCGCCCACGCGCTACGGCCAGCGCGAGGACGGCACGCGCGACAAGGACAGCCTGTACTCGCTCATCGACTACCTCGACCCCGAGGCCACCGCCGCGTACATCAAGCTCGGGCCGGAAACGTACGGAAAATATTTTGGCGACGAATTCGGCAAAACGATTCTCGGCTTTCGCGGGGACGAGACGGACTTCACGGGTTTCCTGCCGTGGACACCCAAGCTGCTCGAAACCTTTAAGAAACAAAAAGGCTACGATTTGCAGCCGCACATCGCGCAGTTTTTCGCCACGCCGATGTCGGAGGAAGGCCGGCTCGCCTACGCTGATTACTTCGATGTGTGGAGCGGCATGTTTCGCGACAATTTCTACCGTCCGATGGAGGAATGGTGCCGCGCGCACGGCATGGATTACATGATGCACTTGAACCACGAGGAAATCATGCTCAACCGCAATGGCGGCGAAGACATGACCAAGAACGAGGGCTCCTTCTTCCGCGACATGCGCTTCATGGGCGTGCCCGGAGTGGACAACTTGAGTCAGATTCGTCCCGACCTCGTCGCGGATTTCCCGAAGCTCGCGGGCTCGGCGGCGCATTTGTTCGGCCGGCCCCAGGCGTGGACGGAATCCGGCGGGAATCTTGGCGCGGGCGGAAAGTTCGTGGTGGATTACCAACTCGTGCGCGGCATCAACTTTATGAACATCCGCGGGCTGAATTCCCCGCCGCTCGCGACCGAGCCGACGCCAGACATGGCCACGGGCTGGTACGTCACGCGCGCCGGATATTTGATGGCCATCGGCCGCCCGGCGGCCCAAGTGGCGCTTTATCACCCGGCGGACAGTTATTGGCTCGGCGACCAGGAGGCCGACACCGTGACGGTCGAGCTCACGACAGAACTCATGCAGCATCAAGTCGACTTCGACCATATTGACCAGGACTCGCTCGGCTCGATTGACACGCCCGAAGCCGGCGGGATTAAAAATCTCAGCGGCCAGGTTTATCACGCCGTAGTTGTGCCGACTTCGACGGTCATCCAGAAAAATGTGCTGGAGTGCCTGCGGGCGCTGGCCGCGAGCGGAGGCAAAGTCATCTTCGTGGGCCGCACGCCGACGATGGTCGTGGACAAAACTTTCCTGCATCCCGAACCCGGTGTGCCGGATTTGAGTTTCGCCACGCTGGAGCCGACCCCGGCCATCACGGACAAAGTCATCGCCGCTTTGCCCGCGCCGGACGTGAAACTCGATGCGCCCTGCCCGCCCCTCAAATACATGCACCGCGCACTCAAGGACGGGGACGTTTATTTCTTCTTCAATGAATCCAGCGAAGCCCAGACGCGCACGGCCACATTAGTGGGCCGCGGACAAGTCCAAGTCTGGGACGCGATGACCGGCGCGATTCATCCGCTGGCGGGCGTCGGCCCGGCCAATGGCAAGATTGCGGTGCCCCTCGCGCTTGGGCCGCAGGAGTCGCGCTTCATCGTCATCGGCCCACTGCCCCCGAGCGCTACGCAGGCGTCGACGTCGGCAGCGACAGAGCAGTCCCGCATCGCACAAGCGGGCAATTAAATTGACTGGTGAACAACTCCAAGCGGGGATTGCCTTGGCTACCGATTAATGTACGCCCGGGTTTGAATCAGGCGTAACATTCGCATCAACCCCGTTGTCTACATCAGGGTCGTTCTCCGCATCCGCCTCATTGCTCATGCCGTCAAGGTACCAAAGCCCATTTTTCTTCAGCAGAGTAATTTTGACGCTAAAGCTATCGAGTCGCGTCACCGCATGGGATTCGTAGGTGGCCGTATTTCCGTCGTCACTCAGGATGGGGGTCTGGCCTTGAATGGAGTGGTAGGCCGCAAGTTCCATTGCACGCACGTCCATCATAAACTGTGGTTCGAGCTGGAAACTCTTAACCACCTTATCTGCCGCCTCTCGCGCAAGCTCTTCCATGGTTTTGCCCGCAGGCACCTCGTCCGGAGGAATTTGCTCCAGGTAAAAAGTGTAATAATCTTCACTTTCCCAAGCGCGAAGATACTCGGCGATGGCGGTGTCCAGTTTGGCGCGGGGATCCGCGGGCTTGGGCGTCGCCACGACCGGATCGGGCTCGGCAGTTTTCGCCTTAGGGGCAACCGGTGGCGTCAAGGGCTGCTCGACGCGCGGTGCCGGGCTGAGCACCTTGGGCTGGTCAGCCACGATGGACTTCGATGTTTCTGCCATCTTGGCATCTTTTGTCGAAGTACCCTGCATTAACCACCAGACAACGACGCCGAGTACGGCCACTAAAAAGCCTCCCCTTATGAGGTTTTTGGCCTTCACGACTCATTTTCTATCGAATGGGGGCCAGAGGATGCAACTCACCAACGCCCAAAGCGGGGATTGCCCTCGGCACGGGTTTTTGCCAAGTTGGATGTTTTCGCGAGTGCCGGACGGACATCCCGCCCTGCCCTCGCTGGATTTCCCGCACCATGTTTGAAAGCCTCACCGACCGGATGGGCCTGGCCCTGCGCCACTTGCGCGGGATTGCCAAGCTGACGCCGGAAAACATGGCTGACGCGCTGAAGGAAGTGCGCACGGCGCTGCTGTCGGCGGACGTGCAGTTCAAGGTGGCGCGGGAATTTGTCGAACGCGTGCAGGCGCAGTGCACCGGCCAGGACGTACTGAAGTCCGTCACGCCGGGGCAACTAGTGGTGAAGATCATTCATGACGAGCTGGTGGCGCTGCTGGGCGAAGGCACGCCAGCGCTGGCGGGCGAACGGCCCCTGCGCATCATGCTGGTGGGCCTGCATGGGGCGGGCAAAACCACGACCTGCGCGAAACTCGCGCGCCTGCTGCACAAGCGCGGCTGCACGCCGTTGCTCGTGGCGTGCGATTTGCAGCGCCCCGCCGCGATTGACCAGTTGGAAACGCTGGCCAAGGCGGAAGATTTCGCGTTTTACGGCGACCGCGCGGCCAAGGACGTGCCCAAGCTTGCCCGCGCCGCGCTGGACCACGCCGCCACGTTGCAACCGCGCCCGGATGCGCTGTTGTTCGACACCGCGGGGCGCTTGCAAATCGACGAGGCCTTGATTGCCGAAGTGAAGCGCGTCCGAGAAATCGTGCAGCCGCACGAGGTCTTGCTGGTGGCGGACAGCGCGTTGGGCCAGGAGGCCGTCAACGTCGCGCGGACGTTTCACGAGGCGGTGCAGTTGACCGGCATCATTTTGACGAAGCTCGACGGCGATGCCCGCGGCGGCGCGGCGCTCTCGATGAAATCCGTCACCGGCGTGCCGATAAAATTTGTCGGCACCGGCGAAAAGGTGGCAGATTTCGACGTGTTCCACCCGGACCGCATGGCCCAGCGCATCCTGGGCATGGGCGACGTGGTTTCGCTCGTGGAAAAGGCGCAGGAGAATATGGATCAGGCGGAGGCGGAACGCCTGGCGCAGAAGATGAAGCAGGCGGATTTTGATTTTGAGGATTTTCTGGCCCAAATGCGGCAGATCAAAAAGCTCGGGCCGCTGGGCAATGTGATGAAAATGCTGCCGGGCATGAATGATTTTGACGTGGGCGACGCCGAGGAATCGAAGATGAAGCAGACGGAGGCCATCATCCTTTCCATGACGCCGCAGGAGCGCCGCAAACCGCAATTGCTCAACGGCGGCCGACGGTTGCGCATCGCGCGTGGCGCGGGCGTCGAGGTGCGCGACGTAAACCAACTGCTCAAACAGTTCGAGCAAATGCGCAAGATGATGCGGATGTTCAAGGGTGGCAAAGGCAAGCGGCTGATGGAGCAAATGGGCGGCGGCCGCGGGATGGGGCCGCCCGGGATGGGGATGCGTTAGCCAAAAATTGCGTGCACATCCGTCCCAGCCAAAAACTTTTTCTCTTTTAAAAAATGAAACTCAAAAATCCGGTCAGGAATTTGCTCAGCGTGACCGCCGCGGACGCGGCCGTCGCCGCCGCCGCGCGGGCCGAGGCACTCACGCTGGCGCGGGCCAAAGACGCCGAGGGCGCCACCGAGGATGCCAGCGGACGCATCATTTTCACCGTGGACTGGGAGCCGGCTTTTAAGGAAGTGAAGGAGCTTTCGACCAAGTTCAAAGACGCCACGTTCACGCTTTATGGTGACGCCTTCGAGAAATCCAACTGGATTAGCAAATCCGTTTACTTGGGCGGCAAGGCCAGCGAAGAAGTGACCTTGTCGCGCATCGACCGCGATCAATTCGAGCGCCTCTATCGCGAGATTTTTGGCGTGGCGTATGCGCAGAAATAAATTCTCTCCCGGTCGAATCCAGGCCTTCGACTGGCCAGCTCCCGCGCGGCCAACTCACCACGGCCAGACCCACGGAAAGCCAAAGGGCGTGAGCGCGGGCGGCCCGGGCGGAGGCGGGGCGAAAGGGCCGGAGGGCTTGGCCGCGGCATCGGCGACGGGCATCTGAAAAGCGGCATTGAGCACGCCGGAATTAAATTGCCAGCGGTTGAAAGTGAGGGTGACCGGCAGGCCGCCGCCCTGGATGGTGATTTTTTTCGGCAGCATGACGCCCATGACGGATGCCCACTCGTCGAAGACGGCCACACGGGGCTGGGCGATGGCGGCGCCGCCCAATTCCACCCGGTGCGGGAGGAAATTCTGGTCGTCGAGCAGGTAGGTCAGTTGCCGGTCGGGCACCAGCGAGTAGGTGACCGGCCAGAGCGCCGGGCTGTTGCCGGGGTCGGGAATTTTCTCGCCGAGGGCCAGCCCCTCCGGCTTGGCGGGGTCCGTCATCAAGGCCGAACCGAAAGGCGCGAGCAGCTTCAACCAGGCAAGTTCGGAATCCCCCAACGGCCAGACCGCGAGTTTGCCGCCCGACTCGCGATAAGCCACCCAGGCCGTCTGGCGGTCGCCGCCGACCATCAACCGCCCGGTCTGATCTTCGATTTGAATCCGATACAGGTCCGGCGCCTTGCGCAAAATTTCGAGCGCAAAAGTGTGTCCATTAATCGTAAGATTTCCGGCCAGGACGAGGGTCTTGAGCTCCCCGCGAACTTTCGCCCCACCTTGGTGATCTTGAAAAGCCTGGAGCACTTCCGCCAAATTCGCGGGTGGATGATTCACCGCGCGCGGCGGCAGTTTGACTGCGACAGTGGCCGCGGGCGGCGGCGCCGGCGCGGGAGCGGGTGTGATTGGTTCTGCCGCGCGGGGTGCGAGGGGCGCGGCATCCGGATGATCGTTCTGGAGCAGATAGACGAAAACACTGACTCCCAACACCAGCGCGATGCCAACCGGAATGAGAATCACCAGGAGATTCAACGACTGGCGCGGGCGGGCAGCGGCGCGGCGGCGAACCTGGCGGGGTGGCGGCATGGCGAAAGTTTTTTCGGACGCCGTGCCGGCACCCAGCGGCGGCGGAAGACGCGCCCGGCCGGCTAAATGTGAATGGCCTCACCGTGCGTGGCGGCGGCGGCTTCACCCACGGCCTCACTGAGCGTCGGGTGCGCGTGGATGGTGGCGTGAATTTCCTCCCAGGTGGCCTCGAGCTGCATGGCCAGGCCAAATTCGGCGATGAGTTCGGTGGCGTCGGCCCCGACGATGTGCGCGCCCAAAATTTCGCCCGTATCGGTTGCGGTGATAATTTTGACAAAGCCCTCGGGATGATTGACCGCCACGGCCTTGCCGGAAGCGGAGAAGGGAAATTTGCCGAGCGTGTAGGCGAGGCCTTTTTCCTTACACGCGCGCTCCGTCAGCCCGATGCTCGCCACCTGCGGCTGGCAGTAAGTGCAGCCCGGGAAGCGCTCGACGCGCTTCGGCGTGCCGTGGCCAAACATGCCATTGACGGCCTGCACGGCCTCATAGGTCGCGACGTGCGCGAGCCAGGGCGGCCCAATCACATCGCCCGCGCCATAAATGCCTTTGATGTTGGTCTGATACCGCTCGTCCACCGTGATAAAACCGCGATCCGTCGCCAGATTGATTTTCGGGCTGAGCAATCCGTCGGTATTGGCGGCCACGCCCACGGCCACGAGCAGGCACTCGGCGGAAACGGTGTCGCGCGCGTTTTCACCGGCGACGAGGTCCACTTTCACGCCCGAGGAAGATACCTGGATGTTGTCGGCCTTCACGCCCGTGCGCAAAGTGATGCCCTGTTTCTTAAAGGCGCGTTCGACCGCGGCGGAAGCATCATCGTCCTCGATCGGCAAAACGCGCGGCATCATTTCCACCAGCGTGACCTGGCAGCCGAACGCATTCAGAAAATAGGCGAACTCGACGCCAATCGCGCCTGCGCCGAGGATGATGATGGAGGCCGGGAGTTTTTGCAGTTGCAGCGCCTCGAACGAAGTCAGCACGCGCACGCCGTCGGCCTTCAAGCCGGGCAGCATCTTGGCGCGGCAACCGGTGGCGAGGAGAATGTTTTTTGCGGACAGCAAGCGGCCCTTGCTCTCGCCGGAGGTGATTTCCACGAGGCCCGGCACCGCGACGCGGCCCTTGCCCGCGATGTGCTCGACCTTGTTTTTCCTGAACAAAAAGCTGATGCCCTTCGACATCTGGTCGGCCACGCCGCGCGAGCGCAGCATGACCTTCGCAAAATCCACCGTGATTTTTTCGCAGCGGAAACCATACGTCTCGCTGTGCTGCATCTCCTGGTAAAGCTCGGCGCTCTTGAGAAGGGCCTTGGTCGGAATGCAGCCCCAGTTCAGGCAGGTGCCGCCGGGACGGTCCGCCTCGATGCACACGGCCCGCTGGCCCAACTGCCCGGCGCGAATGGCGGCGGCGTAGCCGGCCGGCCCGCCACCAATGACGACCAAATCGTAGGAATTTTCTTCAGCCATGGGAAAGGTGCGGCTGACTAAAGCGCACCCGGCGGCGGGCGTCAATGCGCGGCTTGCGGGATGACTGAAGGGCTGGAGGGCTCGATGATTGAATCGACCGCAGAGACATCAATAATTTTCCCCGGAAGAAAACCAGACGCCAGGGCGGGCTATCCGCCTGGAGCAGCCGTCGGTGCCGGTGCGGCGGCGGGCGTCGCCGCAGGGGTGGCCGGTGCGGGAGCGGCAGGCGCGGGACTGGCGGGGATTTCCGCAGGGGTACTGGGCGGCGGCGCCTCGGCCGCCGGCTTTGCGTCATCGGCGGATTTCAAGCCCAAACCACGTTTCAGACTATTGCGTGCGAAATGCAATTGCAGCTCAGGTTTGACCTTTTCCACCAGCGCAGCGGGCCCGGAAAGGCGGATCAGCAGCGTGTAATAACCGTGCAAATCCATAAAATAATCGCGATGACCGGTAATCGCATTCCGGTCCTTGGGGTCGCCCTGGACCGTCTCGTAGTCTACATAGGCTCCGGAGAATTGGCCGAAACCGATGCCATTGACGGCATCGGCCTCGGGAGGAAAAGGCGTGATGAGCACAAAGGCCTTGGGGTTGGACTCACGCATGAGCGCGAGGTAGCGCGCGAGCGCGGGGGCCTGGAGGTTGGGCAGGAATTCCTTCGGGCCAAAGAGCGTGAACCCCAGGCGCAACTGCGTGTTCACACGGTATACCAATGCGACGGATTCCAAGGCCGAGGGCGGAGCGGGCATCCAATCCACCAGCGGTTCGATGGTGATTTCAAAATCGGGCCCCGAGATATTCATCTCCAGCGTGCCCACGCCGTCGAAGCTGATAAAATGGATGCCGGTTTCGATTTTCGGGCGCGGGCTCGAGGGCCACACCAGCGGAACGGGGCGCGATTTTTCGTCGAGCAGAAACGGATTCGCGGCGTCCGGCGCGGGCTTGGGCAGCGGGTAGTTGGCCAAATCATCCAGGTTTGAGCCGCCGGGCGGCGGCGGGGGGTTGACGAGCTTGGCTCGCTCAGCTTGCGGCAGGCTGCCGGGAAAGGGCGGGAAACTTTGCGCGGGCTCAAGCTGCGCGGAAAGCAAAGGGGTGGCGAGCAGGAGCGTCAGCAAACAGGCAGGGACGCTTCTCCGAAGCGTCCGCGGACGGCTTCCCGCCTGAGCGGGATCCCTACCCCAAGACAACGATAGCACTGACGGGCGAAAGGCTTGAGAGAACAGACGCATGGGCGAAGATTGTGGTGACCTAACTCGGGCGGGCAAGACAAAGCGCGTTGAACGAGGGGCCACCACTGCAAAATGCTTCACGACCGAATTACATCTGCCTAAAACGGCGCTCTGAGGGCAGAGCGTCCTACCCTGCAGAATAGAATGCAGGAGGTCATTGCGCAAACGTAAGCCTGCCTAAGGCTAGGCGGGTCGAGGACGCCCCGCCCTACCCAATATTAATGGATGGCGGCGATGGCAGCGGTGTATTGCGCGGGGGTCAGGAAGGAGAAGTCCACCCGGCGATAGGAGCGCACGTTGGGCGTGCCGGGCGGATAGTGGCCGAGGGCGAATTCGTTGTAGAAGCCCCACTCGCGGGTGGGTGGATCGTAGTAGGAAGTGCTCCAAGGCTCATTGCCAATCTCGCTTTCGAAAAGGGCCACCAAGGAGCCGCGATAGCGGAAGGTGTCGCCGCTCCAGCTCTCCAAGAACCGCGGGAAATTGTGGGCGCCACCGCTTTCTTGCGTCGCGGAGGACTTAAGGGACGGGACAATGCCAGTCAACAGCGCCGCCGTAACCTCCGTATAATTCGCCTGGTTGTAAGAACCCGACTTGCCCTTGCCGCTGTTGTAGGCAACATAGTTGCCCGAGAGAATCGTGATCGAATCCGCCACCAGCGCCACGGGCGGTCTTGGATGGGCCGGATCGTCCGGCATGGTGGAATTGTAAGTCAGGTTGCCGGTCGTGTCCGGCGACGGCGTGTTAATATTGCCGTCGGCATTTAAATTACCGACCGTGTAAAGCGCGTTGTTGGTGGCCACGGTGAAGCCGGGGCTGCGTCCGGCCGCCGCGGTGTAGTTGGCCGGGTTGTTGTAATTGGGGTTGGGTACATTGGTGGCGTTGGCAAGCACGAGGCCCCAGCCTTCCTCACTCACCCGCACCTTGTCGCCAGGGTTGACGACACCGGTGACCGCATTGGTGACGTTGCCCAGCCGGGTGGCGTCCGGCGGTGTCATCGGAAACTCGACGTAAAGAATGCCGTTATATTCGTCGGTAGGCGAAAAGTTGCCGCTGCCCGCCGGGCCGTTAAAAAACTTGGTGCCAGCGGGAGCAACTGTGGAATTGCCATAAGCAGGGTAACTCGCCGAGTTATCATCAATGAGATTGGCCAGCTTGCCCACATCGAGTTCGAGCGTCTTTACGTCTTTGGTGCGCCGGCCGTCGTACAAGCCCTCCCAGCGGTCGGTGTTGCTGGCATTGCCCGTGATGTTACCCACCACGGCGGGACGGAATTTGAGGAAACTGGCAGGACCGCCGTTGGTGAGCAGGGTGGCATTGACCGTGACGGGAAGCTCGTTCACGTCGCCGGCGTAGATGGTGTTGCCGTAGGCATCCGTCATGGTGGTGGTGCCATTGTACACGGTGGTGCGCAAACCGGTGCCGGGGTCCGTGATGCGCTGCAGTTTATTGAACGAGACCCAGGAGTAGCCCGCCACTCGCTTAGTGGTGTTGCCGCTGGTCCACTGCATGCCATTGGTGGTTTCCGCGCCACCAACGGTCGTGGCCTGCGTGGTATTAGTAGTCAAAAGCACCGCATGGCTGACCGGTTTGATGGTCGTGAGGTTGGCCGTGCCGTTGGACCAGCTCAAAGTACCGTTGGTCAGCGCCGAAATGTTGTTGGCGATGGCCGTATTGGCCGCCGTCAGCAGCGTAGCGTTACCCACGTTGCCCGTCCAAGTGGCCGTGATGAGGCTGTTATTGCCGATGGTCAGCGTGCAATTGCCATTCGTGATGGTGACATTGGAGGAAACCGGATCATAAGTGCGGATGATGAGGCCGGCTTTGCGGGCATATTTGTCGTTTTCGCCCACGCCCTTGTGGTAGGGATTGCCCACGGGGTCCAATTGATTGGGTTCGATGATGGCGTACGCGTAATTCAGATCGTCGTTGAGATTGCCGTCCCCATTGCCATCCGGAACGTAATCATGATAGCCGACGACGTTTTGGCTGGGCACGCCGTGATCGGAGGTCTGCAGGTTGCCCCCCCAGGTGTTGGCGGAAAATTCACGCCAGTTGGAATAGCCCGTCCCGTTAAAACTGACGGTGCGGTCGTCATAATAGGAGGAGGAAACCTTTTCGCTCCCGCTGCCTTTATAGGGGCTGGCGGCGCCACCACCACTGGTGGGCAGGGTGACAACCCGGCCCGTTTGCGCGCTTTCCGAGGATGAACTCCAGTCGGTCGGCCAGGGTTTCATCCCGACGTTAAAACTCTTCGAGGTCGTGACCGTGCCCGCAAACGTCAAATTGGTTTGGGCCACGGCCCAGAGGTTGCCGTTGGAGTGCACCGGGCCGGTGATGGTCATGGCCGGGCCGGGGTGGAACTCGAGGTCCATGTTGTAGAAAATGGCGTGGGCGAAGAGCGGGGCATCGCGCACCTGCAGGGCCTCGGTGGCGTAGGCGGTGACATTGCCGCCGGCCTTCGAACTGGTCGTGACCCGGCCGTAAACCATGACGTCCCGCGCAAACACCATTTTTCCGCGCTGGGGATCGAACTGGTTCATCGGGTCCATCGGATCAATGTACACCCACTGGCCGGGCGGGACGATGCCGCCGGTGATGTTCATGCTGCTTTGCACCACGGAGGTGCCATTCCACAGCCAGTTCATCACCGTGGTGTTCATGGACAACGGGTGGTTGATCAACTCATTGGCCGGAAAGCCGGCCTGGTTGTCCCAGCGCAATTTCAAATCCGCGACCCCGTATTCGATGACGGATTCGGCGGCATTGCGGGCCTGCATGTTCAAGATGTTTTTCTCGTTCATCTTGCTCTCGGTGAGGGTGGCTTGCATCAAAGGCGTCATGATGAGCGAGAGGCCCACGGTGGTCATCAAGACGACGAGGATGACGGAACCGCGGCGCTCGTAGAGCGTGCGGCCGAGACGGCGCAAACGGAGGGACAGCGGATGGTTCATGGCACAGGCAGAGTTGAGTGGCGGAAAAAAGAAACGGGCGCTAGCTGCGCGGAGTGATGGTGAAATTGTAGGTGTCGGTCACGCGCTTGGCGTCGTTGCCGTGCACGATTTTGCCGTTCACCATGACGCTTTTGTCCCAGAAGTTGTAGAACAGGTAACCGTTGTCCAAGCCCTGGGCAAAGGGCGTGATGACCTTGTGGGTGGCAATGGTGGCGGCATCGGCGGCGGGCAAAAGTTGCTCAAGCGTCTTATAGGTGCCGGCGGTGGGCATATAGGTGGAGGAGAGATAGGTATTGGCCGGGATTTTGCCGTTGGCGACGGAGAGGTCGAACTTGCGCACGGGCTCGAGGGAGGCGTCAGCCGTCGAGTTGCCCGCCTGCTGGTCGCTGGCCTGGATGGGTGAGCGGTAATAACCGACAACACGGCTTACTGGGCGAACATTGAAGCGAATCGGGTCCGGCGGATCGCCGTAAAACACGAGCACCAGGAAGTCGCCGGCGTTGGACTGGGCCAGCTCGTCCACCGGGTTATCGCGGTCGGCCATGGCGTAGCTTTTGTACAAGGCGAAAAAGCTGGCATCGCGGGCGACCGTGGCCATTTCCTGCGTGATGACGCGGATGTCGTGGTTGATTTTTCCCTTTTCCTCGCTCACGTACATGCTCTTGGCCATGTCCACCTTGAACCGCAGCACACCCAGCATGAGCATCATCATGACCGAGCTGGCCACGATGACCTCGACGAGAGTGAAGCCGCGGCGGGAGCGGGGCGCGCCAGAGCGGCGGAGGTTAAATCGGTTCATGGCGGAAATTCCGGGGAAAGTTAGTTGTTCAACTCGGTGCGGGCCGTGCGGAGGGAGCCTTTTTGGCGGCCGGCGGACTGGTAGCCGTCACACGAATATTCGAAATCCAGCAGGATCAACATCGTGGGCACGGGAACCGCGCCGACGGTGTTGGGCCAGTCGCGCCAGATGTCCACATCGATCCACATGTTCATGACGACGGGTTTGCCGTCGGCCCCGAGATCGATCATGATTTGTTTGTAATTCCACACGTCGGTCGGGTTGGCGGGATCGCTGGCAGCGCCGCGCACCTGGAGCACACAACCGGCGGCGGGCGTGGAGACGTTGTCCACGTAGAGCGGGTCGTCGCGCTCGATTTGGCCGACCGCGAGGGCCGACACGCTCTTCGTGGCGATGGGCGGCTTGTTGGTTTTCGAGGGATCGGCGGCGGCGCTCAAATCCGCCGTGCTGATGGCCTTCATCTGCTCCAGATAACCCTGCGCGACGGTGTAGGCGGTGTTGCGCATGATGTTCAACTGCGCCAGGCGGCGGGACTGCAACACGCCGGAGGTGAGGCCGGTGGCCAGAATGGCAAAAACAAACATGCCCATCATGGCTTCGGTGATGGTAAAGCCCGCCACCCGCGAGCGGCGCGCTAAACGGCAAACAGGAGCGGGACAAAGTTTCATGGACAGTGTGGGTGGCGGGAAAGGAACAGGGAAGAGGGCCCGCAAGGGGCGGCACAAAAAACAAGGCTTGGTCGTAACGGCGGAAGGACGGGCTTTAGACCCCTGCCGGTGCGGCTTGTTTCAATGTTCGCTAGAATAGCCGCAACCCGCTGCGACACAATCGTATTCCACCACCGGGCCCGTTTTACCGTTTCTTTTACGGAACCGGCGCAAATCACCGTCCTGCAAGTGTTTGCGCGTAAAAAAATTGTTACGAAGCGAGCAATTTCTTGAGCACGTCGTCCACCGTTTGCGGGTTGGCCTGCCCCTTGGTCTGCTTCATGACCTGGCCCTTGAGGGCGTTGATGGCGTTGAGTTTACCGGCTTTGTACTGCTCGACCGGTTTCGGGTTGGCGGCGATAATTTCCGCGCAAATTTTCTCCAACTCGCCCGTGTCGCTCTGCACGCGCAGCCCAAGGCGGTCCACGATGGCCTCGGCGGCGTCGCCCGTGCGGAACATCTCGAGGAAAACATCCTTGGCGATTTGCTTGGAAATCGCCCCACCCTCGACCAGCTTGACCAGCCCGCCCAGCGCCTGCGGCGTGATTTTGGAGGAAGTGACCGGCGGCGGACTTTCGCCGTGCGGCGTGGCGGCGGCGAGTTCGCGCAAAAGATCGTTGGCGATGTAATTGGCCACGGCCTTGGGCTGGCCGCAGGCGGCCACGGCGGCCTCGAAATAACCGGCCAGGTCGTGGTCGGGACAAATCACGGAGGTAATCGTGTACGGCAGCTCCCACTCGGCTTGGTAACGGCGCTGTTTGTTGAACGGGGCTTCGGGCAGTTCGGCCTGGAGCTTGGCGATTTGCTCGGGCGTGGTGCGCACCGGCATCAAATCCGGGTCCGGAAAATAGCGGTAGTCATGCGCCTGCTCCTTCGAGCGCATGGACTGGGTGACGCCCAGTTGCGCGTCCCACCGGCGCGTCTCCTGCACGATGCGTTCGCCGCGCTGCACGCACTGAATCTGGCGCTTGATCTCGTGCTCGACGCCGTTCTTCACGCCGGAAATGGAGTTCAGGTTTTTCAACTCCACCTTGGTGCCCAGTTTTGTCTCGCCCTTGAGGCGGACGGAGACGTTAGCATCGCAACGCATCTGGCCCTTTTCCATGTCGCAGTCCGAGATGTCCGCGCCAATCATCTGGGCGCGCAGGGAAGTCAGGTAGGCGAAGACCTCGTCGGGCGTGTGCATGTCCGGCTCGCTGACGATTTCGATGAGCGGCGCGCCTGCGCGGTTGTAGTCCACCAGGCTGTCATTGAGAAAATGCGTGAGCTTGCCGACATCTTCTTCCAGATGGATGCGGGTGAGTTTTACTACGCGGTGCTCGCCCATGATGTTGCGCGACGGGCCGGGCAGCTCGATTTCAACGCCGCCGCCGAGACACAGGGGCTGGTCGTACTGGGAAATCTGGTAATTCTTCGGGTTGTCGGGATAGAAATAGTTTTTGCGGTCCCATTTGCAGACTTCGGCGATGGTGCAGTTGAACATCAGGCCGACCTTGATGGTTTTGCGGACGGCCTCGGCGTTCATCACCGGCAGGGTGCCGGGCAGCGCGAGCACGACGGGGTTGGTGAGCGTGTTCGGGGGCTCGCCGTAGCGGTAGGCCACGCGCGTGAACATCTTCGAGCGCGTTTTCAACTGCGCGTGCACTTCCAGGCCGATGACGGCTTCGAATTCCATGGGAAAAGAGTTTTTTGACAGAATTAACAGAATTGGACAGAATTTCTAGAATGAGGATTTGGCCTTGGGGATTCGGATATTTCTGTCCAAAATCTTTTCTTAAAGTTGGGCCCGGCGGGTATGAAAGTCGTGGCCGGACTCGAAGAGTTTCGCCTGGGCCAGCAAATCGGCTTCCGCAAAGGGCCGACCGATGAGTTGGAGCCCGATGGGCAGGCCGCTCTTCGTAAAACCACAGGGCAGCGAAAGACCGGGCAGGCCCGCGAGGTTGACCGAAATCGTGTAGATGTCGCTGAGGTACATCGCCAGCGGATCGTCGGATTTCTCCCCGCGCTTGAAGGCCGCCGTCGGCGCCGTCGGCGTGAGGATGGCGTCCACGTCGCGGAAGGCGGTCTCGAAGTCGCGCCGGATGAGGGTGCGGACTTTTTGCGCGCGCAAATAATACGCGTCGTAATAGCCGCTGCTCAGCACGTAGGTGCCGAGGATGATGCGGCGTTTGACCTCCGGGCCAAAGCCCTCGGCGCGGCTCTTGAAATACAAATCGACGTGGTCCTTCGCGTGCGCGCTGCGGTGCGAATAGCGCACCCCGTCATAACGCGCGAGGTTCGACGACGCCTCGGCGGTTGCGATGATGTAATACACCGGCAGGCCGAGGTCCGCATGGGGCAGGGAGACATCGCGCACCGTGCAGCCGCGGCTTTCATAAAATTTAATCGCCGACTCGACCGAAGCGCGGACTTCGGGATCGAGCCCCTCGCCAAAAAATTCGCGCGGCACCCCGAGCGTCCATTTCCGCGCCGGCGCAGCGACGGCAGCGGCGTAATCGGGCACGGCTTGCTTGAGCGAAGTCGAATCGCGCGGGTCGTGGCCGGCCAGCGGTTGCAGGAGCAGCGCCGCATCTTCGACGCTGCGGGTCATCGGGCCGATTTGGTCCAAGGACGATGCAAACGCCACCAAGCCATAACGCGAGACCAACCCGTACGTCGGCTTGAGGCCGACGATACCGCACAACGATGCCGGCTGGCGGATGGAGCCGCCCGTGTCACTGCCGAGGGCCGCAGGGGCCGCGCCGGCGGCGACGCACGCCGCGCTGCCGCCGGAACTGCCGCCGGGAATGCGTTCGAGGTCCCACGGGTTCGCCGTTTTCTGAAAAGCACTATTTTCCGTGGACGAACCCATCGCGAACTCGTCCATGTTCAGCCGGCCCCACAAGACGACCCCGGCGGCACGCAGGCGCTCAATCACGGTGGCATCGTAGGGTGAAATGAATTTCTCCAACATCTTGCTGCCGCAGGTGAGCGGCTGGTCCTTGACTGCAATCACGTCCTTGATGCCGATGGGCACACCGTCGAGCGGGCCGCGAGTTTTGCCTTGGGCCCGACGCTCGTCGGCAGCCCGGGCCTGGGCCAAAGCATCGGGTTCGTCGCGATGGAGAAAAGCGTGAACCTTCGGCTCGACCGCCTGCGTGCGCTCGACAAAGGCGCGGGTGACTTCGACGGACGAGACTTCGCGCGCGGCGAGGCGGCGGCTCAACTCAGCGAGGGTTAGATTATAAAGAGGCGCGGACATGGGCGGGGATTAAGCGTCTTCGACGACCTTGGGCACGAGAATCTGGTTATCGCGCTGGGCGGGCGCGTTGCGCAACGCCTCGGCGGCGGTGAAGCCCGGCTGTTCAACATCGTCATCGAGCACGTTGAACACCGGAAAAGCGTGGGCCATGGGCTCAACGCCCGCGACATCCACGGCGTTCAACTTTTCGAAATACGCGAGGATGTCGCCCAACTGGGCGGTGAAGCGGGCCTTTTCCTCGGGCGTCAAATCGAGGCGCGCGAGGTTGGCCACGTAATCAATGTCAATGGCGGTCTGGGACATGGAGCGGGAGAGCATGCCGAAGAGCGAACCGGGATGGCAAAATAAATTTTCGCCCATCGCACCCTCGGGACAGCAAATGAAATCACCCGCAACTCACTTTGCGGAGGTCGCCGGGACGATTTCGTCGATTTCGCCGTTGTCGAAAAAGACGTAGATTTCGCCCTGCGCGTTCTGGCCGAAACCGAGCAACTGCGCGGGAATTTTCGAACCGGGCGCGAGTTGAAATTCATAAAATTTCGGGTCGGGCTGCGCGGGGTCGAGGTAAAACAGCCGGCCGGTTTTGGGGGTGTGGCCGGGCGGCGGGGTCTCGCCCCAGGAATACTCGCCAAACACCAATTGCCCGGCGAGCGCGGGCAGGGCCGACCCGCGATAGATGCAGCCCAGGGTGATGGACACGCCGTCGCCCACTAGATGCGCCACATCCCGGGGCGCGCCGTCCGGGTAATATTGGCCGCGGGTCTTGTACTCGACCAGAGGCGGGATAAACTTAAAATTCGCGAAGCCGCCCGGCGGGCTGCGAAAAATCTCGATGCCGGGCCCCAGTTTTTCGCCGGAATAATTCTGGTTGTTTATCAGCGGCACGCTGCCCTCCATGTAACCCCAGCCGTAATTGCCGCCCTTGACGACGACATCGATTTCCTCGCGGTGTTTCTGTCCGACATCGGACAAATAAAGTTTCCCCGTGCCGCCGGGCCGGTCGTCGAAATTGATTTTCCAGGGATTGCGAAAGCCGTAGGCGAAAATTTCGGGGAGCTTGCCGTTCGCGCCGTCGGCGAAGGGGTTGTCGGCGGGAATGCGGTATTGGCCGTTGGCGCTGAGCTTGCCGCCTTGGTTGGTTGGAAGCGGGTCGAGGCGGAGGACTTTGCCGTAGATATTGGTCAAGTCCTGGCCATTGCCGGTGCCATTCGTGTGGCCGTCGTTGGGATTATCGACAGTACCCTGAAAATCGTTGCCATTGCCACCGCCGTCGCCGAGGGCGAAATAAAGCAGGCCGTCGGGCCCGAAGCGCGGCGGCGCGCCATTATGGGCGGTGGCGCCGGGCTCCGTGATGCGCAGCAAAACGCGCGAGGAGTTCGGATCCACCACGGGAGGCTTGGCGGCGGTATTGACGGTCCACTCGCGCAAGACATTGAAAAAGGCGAAGGTGTTCTTGCGCACATTGGTGACGCTGGGAACCGGCGCGCCGGGGACATAATTCTCGGGATGCCAAAAATCAGGCAGGGCGGCGAGGCGCGCGCCGCGGCCCGTGGTCGTGCTCTTCAATTCGTCACCCCAGGTATAAATCTTCTGGTAGCCGGGCTGGCCGGGTTTATCGAAATTGGGATGAAAAGCGAAACCGTAAAAACCGCTGGCGGCGTTGGTCGTCGGCAACGCGAGTTTCGCCCCCGCCCGGCCCATGTCCAAGTAGGTGTAAACGTTGCCGCCGACCGGGTCGAAGCACAGAATTTTGCCGTCCAGCAAAGAAATATAGAGGCGGCCGTCGCCGTGGTTAATCAAGTCGAGGACCATTTTGCCCTCGTTGCCGACATTCAGTACTTTTTTGAGGGCAATGGTGATACTGCCCGACTGGGCGCCGGCGTCGGCCTGCGCATTGGAAGCCCGGGCGGGTGAAACCGGTGAGGCCAGCCCCAGCGCCAGCAGCAGCCAAACGGTCGCCGGGGAAGTAAAACAGCGCATGGGGCAGAATTTCGCCGCGGCCCAACCAACGGGCTGGGGGCGGGAAATTCCGCCGTCATCCTTGGCCGCGCCCCGAAGCTTGGCAAGCGCCTTTGGGAAACGGTCTCGGGCAGGCCACGGTGGTGGCGGGGAAAAAGCCATTGCCACGGGCTCGCACCTCCATATTATGGGTATTTTACCCCCTCAATGTATCCCCCAGGAGAAGGAGACAAGACCAGCACATGGGTTTTGGTGACCGCCGGTTTGGGCGTGCCCCTGTTGCTGATTTGCGCCATTCCGGTCATCTATACGTTGACCCATTCTGATGCAGGGGCCATGTCTGCGGTCAGCGCCAAGGCGGCCACTGCTTCCCCTTCTGCAGAGTCCACCCGGCGTGTCGCTTCAACGCCGAGTTCGCCCGCCGTGGCAGTGGTAACTCCAAATCCAAACACTACGGGCGTGCTGGAGTTTCATCGGGATGTCCTGCCCATTCTAAAGGAAAACTGCTATGAGTGCCATGGCGATGGCAAGAGCAAGGGCGGGCTCTCGTTCGATCAACTGACGTCCGACGATCAGCTCCTGAAAAATCCCGAAGTCTGGCTGAAGGTGCTCAAAAACACCCGTGCCGGCATAATGCCCGCGGACGGCAATCCGCGACTGACGGCCCAGGCCCAGGCGACGCTGGACAACTGGATTAAATTCACCGCCTTTGGCGTGGATCCGAAGAACTTCGACCCCGGCCGCGTGACCGTCCACCGCCTCAACCGCGTTGAATACCGTAATACTATTCACGACTTGCTGGGCGTAGATTTCAACACCGCCGCGGAATTTCCCGCCGACGACATCGGCTACGGCTTTGATAACATCGCGGATGTGCTCAACGTCTCGCCGCTGTTGATGGAGCGCTACCTCACGGCCGCGCAATCGGTGGTGGAGCAGGCGGTGCCGAATACCACCCGGGTCATGGCTGCGCAATCGGCGACGGGCAAGGAATTCATCGATGCGGCGACCGGCAAGGATGGCACGCGCATGAGCTTTTTCACCGCGGCCAACGTCACCCACACTTTTTCCGTCCCGCAAGAGGGAGACTATAATATCGAAATCGAAAAAGGCCTGGTCAGCGACATCACCTACACGACGGCCAACTGCACAATTACCATTTCGGTGGACGGCCAGGTGTTCAGCCAGAAGGCCCAACCCTGGCATGGCACCAATTACAATTCGGAGATTTTCCCCTCCTTCTACGAGACGCTGCACGTCCACTGGCTCCCCGGCGACCACCAGGTCACGGTGAATCTTGAACCGCTGGCGAGCGGGGCGAAAAGCATCATTTCGTTCGTCGTCCGCACCGTCACTGTCAACGGCCCGACCGACCCGGAAAAATGGGTGCACCCGACCAATTACGAGCGCTTTTTCACGCGCGAGGCGCCACCGTCAGACTCCGCCGCCCGCCGTGCTTATGCCCATGAGTTGTTGAGTGCCTTCGCCGTCAAGGCCTATCGCCGGCCGGTGCCGGAGGAAACCTTGAACCAGCTTACGGATATCGCGGAAAAGGTTTATAATGAACCCGGCAAAACTTTTGAAATGGGGGTTTCGCAGGGGATGGTCGCCGTGCTAGCCTCGCCGCGTTTCCTTTTCCGCATCGATACTCCCGCCGTGGCGTCCACGCCGCCCGCGCCGTTCGCCCTGGTGGACGAATATTCCCTGGCCTCGCGGCTCTCCTATTTCCTCTGGTCCACCATGCCGGACGACGAATTGTTCAAACTGGCCGCCGCGGGGCAGTTGCGCAATCACCTGGCCGAGCAGGTGCAACGCATGGTGGCGGACCCGCGCGCGGACGCTTTTATCCAGAATTTCTCCGGCCAGTGGCTGCAATCGCGCGCCGTGCTGAATGTCGCCCTCAGCCCCAAGGACATTTTCCAACAGGAGCGCGATGACGGCTACAATCCCACCCTCACGCCCGCGATGCGCAATGCGCTGAATGCGGAACCGCAAGCCTACTTCGGCTACGTGGTGCGCAATGACCGCAGCGTGAATGAATTCCTCGAGAGCAACTATACGTTTCTCAACCAAACCCTGGCCAACTACTACGCCATTCCGGCGGAGCAAGCCGCCAACCTGCGCGGCGCGGAAATGCAGAAAGTGGACTTGCCCGCGGGCGACTGGCGCGGCGGGGTTTTGACAATGGGCAGCGTGCTGATGGTCACCTCCAATCCCACCCGCACCTCGCCGGTGAAACGCGGCAAATGGATTCTGGAAAATATCCTCGGCGCGCCGGCCCCGCCTCCGCCGCCCGACATTCCGGCGCTCGAGGAAGCCGGCCAAAAGATAGCGGACCACCCGCCCACCCTGCGCGAAACCCTCGCGGCCCACCGCGCCAGCCCGCTCTGCGCCTCCTGCCACGACCGCATGGACCCGCTCGGCCTCGCCTTGGAAAACTTCAACGCCCTCGGCACCGTGCGCCTGCAAGAATTGGGCCAGCCGATTGACGCCGCCAGCCGCCTGTCCTCCGGCGAAGCCTTTAAGGACATTCGCGACATCAAACACATCCTCGCCACCAATCATCGCGAGGAATTTTACCGCTGCCTGACTGAAAAAATGCTCACGTACGCCCTCGGACGCGGCATGGAGTATTATGATGTGCCCGCGATTGACAAGATCGTGGAAAACCTGGATAAAGACGATGGCCGCTTTTCGGCGCTGTTGATGGGCATCATAGATTCCGCCTCGTTTCAGGAGGAGCGCACTTTAGCCCAACCGTCCGTCCTGGTAACCCAAACCACCTCCGCCCATGCAGGCTCCTCAAACTAATCGCCGCCCCGCAGCCGAACGTTTCCACAGCTTGAACCGACGCCGGTTTCTGCGCGGCCTGGGCGTTTGCCTGGCGCTGCCCGCCTTTGAATCCTTGCTGCCGCGCCGCCTGCTGGCGGCCGACGCCGCGACCGGTGCGCTGGGGGCCACCACCGCGACCGGTGCGCCGCTGCGCATGGGATTTCTTTACGTGCCCAATGGCACCATCCCGGCCAAATGGTGGCCGACTGGCGAGGGCCAGGATTTTCAACTCAATGAGACCATGGCGGCGCTCGGCGGCATGAAGGACAAATTTCAAATCCTGGGCGGCTTGGCGGACGTTTCCGCCAATCAGGGCGCGGACGGGGGCGGCGACCACGCGCGGGCGGGGGGCACTTTTCTCACCAGTGTGCGCTGCAAAAAAACGCTGGGCGCAGATTTCCGCGCCGGCATCTCCGTGGACCAGATTGCGGCCCAGCAAATCGGCCATCTGACGCCTTTTCCGTCGTTGCAAATTTCCTGCGACACCGTGCAAAACGCCGGCACCTGCGACAGCGGTTACGTCTGTGTCTATCAGCACAACCTTTCCTGGAGTTCACCCACCACGCCGCTGTCGCCGGAGACGAATCCGCGCCTGCTGTTTGAACGCTTGTTCGGCACCGGCACGCCGGCGGACCGCAAGCTCGGCCTGATCCGGCGCCAGCAACAGCAGCGCTCCATCCTCGACTTTGTCGCCAGTCAGACCAAGGGCGTTGAGCAAGAGCTGTCGGTGCGCGACAACCAAAAGCTCGATGAATTCCTCACCAGCGTCCGCGAAATTGAGCAGCGCATCGAGCGGGCGGAGCAATCGGTCAACCAGCGCCCTGATCCCGGCATTGACGCGCCCGCGGGCGTGCCCGGCAGTTTTAGGGAATATGTCCGCCTCAACCTGGACATGCTGCACCTGGCCTTTCAGACGGACAACACCCGCGTGGCTTCCTTCATCTTCAAGGGCGACGGCAACAACAGCGATTTCGCGGAAATCGGCATCAATGAGGGCCACCACTTTTGCACCCATCATCACAACGACGCCGACCTGATTGCCAAGACTTCCGTCATCGACAATTTTTACGCCACCCAATTGGCCTACTTCCTCGAAAAAATGGAAGCGACCCAGGACGTGGACGGCCATTCCCTGCTGCACAATTCCATGATCATGTACGGCAGCGGCATCGCCGACGGCAACCGCCACACTCACGAGAACCTGCCCATCATCCTCGCGGGCGCGGGGGGCGGCACGCTGACACCCGGCCGCTATATCCAGCACGACCCGGCGCCGATTGCGAATCTCTACCTCAGCCTCGTGGACCGCATGGGCGTCCCAGCCGTGGAACGGTTCGGCGACTCCACAGGCCGTCTGGCGGACGTTTAATATCCTGCCGGCTTTTTTATTTCAGAATTTAGCGAAAGGGTTGATCGCAGACCCAGCTTTCCCGAATTTGAGCGCAAATATGCCCTTGCCTAATTAGTGCTCATCAGTTCACTATTTTGGCCTGGCCGTGACCCACCGGGCCCGGCGCCCGCGGGCGTCGCCCTGGTGGCAACGCCTTCAGTCCAGCCTCAAGGAGTTTTAAGTAAATTATCATACACACCATCAAGCCCCGCCTGGACCCCCAAAGTCCAAGCCCGCGACGACGGCCTGCTCCTCGTCTTCGACGAAGCCCCGCCGCCCGACGACACGCCGGTATTTTGGACGGACTGAAACGGCAGTTTCGGCCTGGCGGAGCCTTGCCCTGTGCCGTGAAAAAGGATTGCCGCTGCCTCTGCGCCACTTAAATTTAGCCCCTTTCAGCCATTCTGGCTCGGCTCTGAAAGTCAGTCTCCGCCATTTATCCTTTATCATTTAACAATTATCATTTCCTGCGCCCCCACCCCTTGTATTCCCCTCCCCCGAAAAAGCAACTTCCTATCAGTAACGTTTATTTCTGACCAAAATAATAAGTGGTCGCAACCGACGCAGATGATTCCGTACGATCCAAAGAGTGGAAAGTTATCCGAGTAAAATGAATATCGTAAATCTTTACAAATACGGAATTTTAATAATTAAAACTCCTGCAAATTGGCGCAATGTCACGGACGAAATTGAGGCGCAGTCGCCGCCATTTACCTTGGCAAGGAACGAGGGGAATGGCGCACTCCAGTTTACCGTTGCAGCCTATAAGGATGGGGATTTTCCCGCGATTTCGAATCAGGAGCTGAAAAAACTACTGGTCGACTTTCAGGAATCGAGAGAATTGGGTCGGAGTTATGATTTTGCTGAACATAAAGACGGCTTGTTAATATGCGCAAATAGCTTTGATTCCGGAGAAAACTTCCTACGTGTTTGGTACTGTTCTGATAGTCTCAATATTGCTCTAGTAACTTATGTATGTAAAAAAGGTCATGAAGGAGATGAATTAAAAGATTGTGAGCAAATAGTCGGTGGGCTGAAGTTCGAAGGTTAACCCCCACCCATCCCCCACCGCTTGTATTCCC
>Ga0265320_10000303_pt1 | contig 40288 bp, 41 predicted proteins | sample 4827metaG_FD_202087 | JGI IMG/M metagenome (GOLD analysis project Ga0265320, IMG submission 202087) | Rhizosphere microbial communities from Carex aquatilis grown in University of Washington, Seatle, WA, United States - 4-8-27 metaG | ecosystem: Host-associated > Plants > Roots > Rhizosphere >... | reverse complement strand
AAAGGATTTCATTTCGGGGCGGATGCGGCGGAAGGTTCTTTTAAAATTTAAATCGGCGGCGCCAACAGTTTTCTGATGCGCAGCTGTGATGATGCAGGTTTTGGATTTTGATTCGGGCGGACGGTCGTTTTTTCAGCGGGATTCTCCATCCCCACCTCCTTGGCGACCGTCGCCCGAATCGGTTTTACCCGGCGGCAACGCCCCGGGATTGGTTTAATTCGGGTGGCGGTCGTTTTTCAATGGGCATCCCCTGCCCGGCCTCCTTGCGACCGTCGCCCGAATCTTTTTATTTCAATACGCCTAAAACATAAAGCTCACGCTGGCCTTGAACAGGACCGGCGCCACCACCTGGTTGCCGGTGACATTCTGGAAAACAGGCAATTCCACGTCGGCATACAGCTTCACCGGATGAATATGAAATTCGATGCCCGGTGAAAGCAGGATGCGTTGGTAGCCCGAATTTTCAGAATTGGCCGCCGCCCCGCTGTCACTCGTCCGTTCGGAAAAGATGACCTGCCCCACCGGCGAGATTTTCACCCGGCCAATGGACCAACCCTTGTAATCGATCCCGGCCGCCGTATCCAATTCCACGCCCGGACGGTATTGGGCCTGGATCAGCACCGGCACATCCAGTTGCAATTGCGCGAACCAATCCCAATTTTGGTTGCGATCCAGATTGTCCCGGTAAAAACCGCCGACCAGAATATCCGTGCTCCCACTTCCGATCTGGGTGTCGCGATCCACGAGATCGGGTTTGTAGTTATCATTGCCGGTCGGCAGTTTGACGCCGAAAGTCACACCCGCCGCCAGGTCCGCCGTGAATCCGGTGTACAGGCCCTCCACCCGGATGTCACCAAGACTTCCCCAGGTGGTGCTGCCGGCGTCGGTCTTGAAGTAGCGGTAGGCAAACGGCACCTCCGCCTGTACGCCCCAACTGGAGTTGAACATGTACTGCAAACCGGCCGTGACGAAGTCCGTCCGAATTTCCTTGTCGTCATTATTGCCCGAGGGTGCCTGGGATGTGCCGCTCCAGTTGCGGTTCTGATCCTGATAGTCATATTGCAGGAAAGCCATTCCACCCTGGCCATTGGGAAACATTGAACTGGTGCCCACGTCAAAAACGCCGCAGCCGCAGGCGCAGGCATGAGCCAGACCCGGCGCGAGTATTCCGGCCAACAGACCACAACCGGCTTTTACCGTTATTGCAGAACTAAATTGATTATTCTTTTTCTTCTTCATTTAAAAATTTCAAAGTTGCGAAACCACGCCACCAGGCTGGTCTCAGGTTAAAAGGAAAACCAACACCCATGCCGATACGGCACCGGCCATGGAACGGCTAAGGATTAAGTGAAAATACCGCGAGGCGGAGGGGTCGGCGGCTGAAAGACAAGCGATTCGGCAAATACATTTATCTGGGGCAAAAGTTTGAACTGTGACGGACCTACCAAAACGAAATTGTCCGGGGACGGCGGAAATTCAAGCCGGCTCAATTGAAGGGTGTATTCGGACTTCGTTTCGGATTTTTTACCCGCGGCGATGGCTTTGCAGAGGCAGCAGGGATGTTTGCCATCAAAGGTACAGGCCACCGCTTCCCCAACCGAATGCGTGCGCAGATTGTCCGCGAGCATCGTCGTCCAGGCCACCGTTTGCAACGCAGCCCAGTGTGCGCCGGTCATCACCACCAGCGCCACAATCACACAACCTTTGCCGAACCGTGCGAACACGAAGGCAAGCTATACCGCCTTTGCCAAATCACAAGCGCCAATAATGAATCGTAGCAGCCGAGGTAACGAGGCACATTATTTTCGATTTACGATATGCGATTTACGTGGCGCACCCGAATCGTGAGGTGATTCGTAAATCGTAAATCGAATATCGTGAATTTGGTCAGAGCCTCGTTACCTCGACGGCTACGATTCAACGTTCAGAAATCCAGACCAATGTGCCGCTTGGTAATCTGTCGAAGAGTGGAACCAGATCATTTGCCGCCATATGAATGCAACCGTATGAGGCCGGCCGGCCAATCGTGGTCTCATCGCCGGTGCCATGAATGTAAATGTAACGCGCGTGCGAATCCACGTTACCGCCACGGTTGAAGCCGGGTTCGAGCCCGTCCAGCCAGAGAATACGCGTGGTGATCTTGGCCTCCGGCATTCCCTGCCAGGTGTACCCCATCGGCTGGCGGCCTTTGAAAACCGTCCCCACCGGCCACCCGCCGCCGATTTTTTCCACGATCCGGTGCAAGCCCAGCGGCGTGCCATTCGAGCCTTCCACCTGGCGGATGCCAAAACGCGAGGTGGAGCAACGGAATCTATTGACCGGGTCATATACCCGATTTTCACAAACAGGGCAGCAAAACGCCCGGGGTTTTTCGAAAAGCACCGCGGTCTGGCCGGCAACACTCACCAGCAACATCCGTTGTGACGTTGGAACCCCAAGCTGCCTGCATTTGCTAAGGCAATCGGCGAAGGCGCGTGAAAGGTTTCCGGGCACGGAAATAGTCGGTTGCCTATTTCAATTTCTTCACGAGCACCTTCGAGTTGCGCCCGCTTTGATCGTATTTCTCACGCCGCGCGGCCGGCAGATCGTCGGGCGTGCCCTCGGCGAAACCGCCCTTGGACTGAAAATAGGTGAACGCCTGCGTCGAGAGCGTGAGCAGTTCGCCCAGGCCCATTTCGCGCGCCTTGCTTTCCACATATTGAATCAGCTTCCGCCCGATGCCCTGGTTCTCGTGCGACGGATTGACGTACAGGCAGGCCAGCTCGCCCTTTTTTTGTTCGGGATAAACGTGCAGCGCCACACAGGCGACCGGGTTCTTATCAATTTCAAAAATGAAGTAGTCGCCCAGGCTTTTCTCAATCATCGACCGGGTCCGCTTGACCAGTTCATCCGACTCGACCGCCGCCTTCGTCAGCAGTTGAATCGCCCGCACATCCTTCTTTTTGGCCGCCCGGATTTGCTGGTATTCGTTGGCGTAAATGAGCGTGCCAATGCCGTCGTTGGAAAACACCTCGGCGAGCAGCCCTTCGTCCACCTTGCCATTGATGATGTGGACGCGCGGGATGCCGGCCTTGCAGGCGCTGGCGGCGTGTTGCGCCTTGGACAGGATTTCGGGCGCAAACCCAGCGCTGTTTTGCGACAAAAGCTTTTCCAATTCCGCCACCAGCATCTGCCGGATGAGTTTGCCGCTGTAGATCAAGCCGTCCTGCGCCGTGATAAAAATCAATTTGATGGCCTTGAGCGCGTCCGCCACCGCCACCGCCACGCCATCGGAATTCACGCGATACGTCTTGCCGTCGCCGTCGAATCCCAGCGGCGGAATGACCGGCACCACCCCCTGCGCCAGCAGCGACTGGAGCATTTCCACATCCACGCGCTCGACCTTGCCGGTGAACAGATGGTCGACGCCCTGGATGATGCCCATGGGATGGGCGATGATGGCATTGGTGCTGGTGGCGCGCAGGTCGTTGGCCGAAAGGCCTTCGAGAATCTCATGCGTGAGCCGGTTGGCGGCGGTGAGCGCCAGATTGAGCGTGGCCGCGTCCGTGACGCCCGAGCCGTCCAGATTGGAGGCCGGGATTTTCTGTTCCTCCGCCAGCGCCTTGATTTGCGCCGACGCGCCGTGGACGAGCACCACGCGGATGTTCAGCGACCGCAGCACCGCCACGTCCAGCAGCAGCGTGGCGAAGTTTTCGTCGGTGACAATGGCGCCGTCAATCGCGAGGATGAACGTCTTCTCGCGAAATTGCGGAATGTATTGCAGGATGCCCCGCAGGTCGGTCAGTTTCACGTTGGCTCGTTATAATGTTTCAACACAGAGATAAGTATTCAGTTTTCGCCACGATTCAACTAATTATTTCAATAGTTTGATCCAATTTAGTCGCAAAGTTTTTGTGCCGGGAAAATGGGGTGAAATTGCGCTAACGTTTTACGCGCCCAAGAAAGACTTAAAGAGTTTGATTCGGCCAGCTCAAAGCACAGCTTTTAGTGCTTTCAAACACCGCTCGTTTTCCGGCGGCCTGCCGATGGTGATGCGGATCCACTCGCCCAGTTGATAGCCGCCCATCGGGCGCACAATCACTCCCTGCCGCTGCATCGCCTCAAAAACCTTCTGGCCGTCGCCCACCCGGACCAGGATGAAATTGGCGGACGACGGGATGAATTCGAGGTTCCGCTCCCGAAACGCCTTCTCGAAAAAGGTCAGGCCGGCGAAGTTGTTTGCCCGTGTCTTGCGCATGTGCTCCACGTCGTCGAGCGCGGCCAGCGCGCCGGCCTGGGCAATGGCATTGATGTTGAATGGCTGGCGGACTTTCTCAAACGCCGCGATCAAATCAGGATGCCCGATGCCATAACCAAGGCGCAATCCGGCCAGTCCGAAAATTTTGGAGAAGGTCCGCATCAATAGCACGTTCGCCTTCCGGCCGAGCTTGATTTCGGAAACAAAATCCGCCGGATCATCCAAAAATTCGATGTATGCTTCGTCGATTACCAGCAGCACATCCGCCGGGATCTGGCCGGCGAAAGCCACCAGTTCCTTCCGGTCCACCACCGTGCCGGTGGGATTGTTCGGGTTGGCCACGAAGATAGCTCGTGTTTGCGGCGTGATGGCCCGGAGCATGGCAGGCAGATCGTGCCCGTGCTTTTTGGCCGGGACGGTGACGAGGTTCGCACCGAACAATTTCGTCACGAGCGGGTAAACGGCAAAACTATATTGGGACACCACCACATCCACGCCCGGCGCGAGATAGGCATGCCCGACGAACTCAATGATTTCATTCGAACCGTTGCCGAGGATCAGGTGGGCCGTTTCAACGCCGAGCTTCGCCGCAAGTTTTTGATTCAGGTAATAGGCATTACCATCGGGATACAGATTGAGGCCCGCCAGGACCTTTTGCATCGCGGCGAGGGCGGCGGGCGACGGACCGAGCGGATTTTCATTGGACGCCAGCTTGATGATATCGGCGGCGGGCCGGCCGAGTTCGCGCGCAACTTCCTCGATGGGCCGGCCGGGTTGGTACGTCGGCAAGTCCTTCAGCGCGGTGTTGGTAAGCGGTGGAATGGGCATGTTACAGGGACTGGACGATTTTTTTGACGTTCACACTTTTGGCGACGATGTCCCGGATGAGTGAAATCTTGACCGCATCGCCGGGACGCGTCTTGACGGTGAGGTTGTGGACCTTTGACGCGACCTGATAGCTGTCCGCCTTCACGAGCATCACGGGCACAGGCATGGCCTGGAGGGCCTTTACCACGCTCGGGCCGGGACGCAACCCGCCGGTCAGCACGATGCCAGCCAGCCTGTCCTCACTGTTCGGGGCGGTGGTCGCGCCGACGGCGAGCACGAGGTCCTCGCGATCGCCGGGCGTGATGAGCAGCGTCCCGCGTCTGAAAAACTGGATGGCGTTTTGCGCGCCCATCGCGCCCACCACCACCTCATCCACCAGCGTATCCAGCGTGGGAGGGTGGTTGAGCAGTTCGGCGTGCAGTTCCTCGCGGATCAAATCCACCGTCGGATTGCACAGGATTTGCTGGTGCGGAATGACACCGAGCAGGTCCAATCCCTTGCGTTTGAGGCCGCGGCCGACAAACCGGGTGATTTCCGGAATTTTTTCCTCGAGCACCTTGTTGACGATTACGCCGATGATTTCGACGCCTTCCTTCTCGAACAACGCCTGGTTAAGACAGACCTCGTCAATCGGCCGGCCGATGCCGCCCTGGGTGACAATGATGACCTTGCAACCGAGCGTTTTGGCCACCTGCGCATTGGACAAATCAAAAACGGAACCGACGCCCGCATGGCCGGAGCCCTCGCACAACACGAACTCCTTTTCCCAGGCAACACGGTCGAATGCTTCCTCGATGCGTTTAACCAGTGACTCGTTGTTGGCCGATTCGAGGTACTTGCGGGTGAAAGCCGGCTCGACGGCGATGGGGCTCATGTCCCCCAGCGGACAATTCAACTGGTACACCGCATCCATGAGCACGGTGTCCTCGTCGATCTTTTGCTCCTCGATTTCCACAAACCGCTGGCCCACGGGTTTGATGTAACCGATGCGCGGGAAATGTTCCTGCAACGCGGCAATCAAACCCAGCGAGGCGGTGGTTTTGCCATCGTTCTGGCGCGTGGCGGCAATAAAAACGCGCGGCGTCGTGGTATTCATTTACTCGCCGGGCAGCTGCCCGTCGGCGCCTGGATAAAGTTTCTGATAATCGGTCGCCTGCACCCCGATGATGGCGGCGACGCCGAGGATGTCGTGCGCATTCGAACCGCGGGAAACGTCCGCGGCGGGCCGGTTCAAACCCAGCAAAATCTGTCCGTAGGCATTCGCATGGCCGACGAGCCGGACGAGTTTGCTGGCGATGTTGCCGGAATTGAGTTCGGGAAAGATCAGCACGTTGGCGCGCCCGGCCACCTTGCTGTCGTGCAGCTTGCGTTCGGCAATTTCCGGCACCAACGCGGCATCCACCTGCATCTCACCGTCAAAGTCGGCCTCCAGAAACAATTGCTCGGCCTTGTGTTTGGCCATCGCCGTGGCCGCCTGCACCTTGCCCACCGACGGGTGCGTTGCGCTGCCTTTGGTTGAAAAGGAGAGCAGGGCCACGCGCGGCCGGACGCCGATCATGTGCCGCGCCAGCCGCGCCGTCGAAACCGCAATATCGGCCAGCTGGTCCACGGTCGGATCGGGAACGACACCGCAATCGGCCATGAACAGCACCCCCTCCTCGCCCATGCGCATGTCCTCAACCTCCATGATCATGCAACTCGACACGGTGGCAATGTCCGGTGCGGCCTTGATGATTTGAAACAACGGCCGCAACACGCTGCCGGTGATGTGCGACGCGCCCGAAACCAGGCCGTCCGCCTGATGCATCGCCACCATCATCGTGCCGTAATAATTCGGTTGCAGCACCGCCTCGCGCGCCTCGGGCGCGCGCATCCCCTTTTCGCGGCGCAACCGGAACAACCGGCTGGCAAAATTATCCAGATCCTCGCTCGCGGCCGGATTGATGATGCGAATGCCGTCGAGCGGAATGTTCAGGCCCTCGGCCGCCTCCGCCACCTTGGCCGGGTCGCCGAGCACGATGGGCGCGCCCAGCCGCAAGGCCTGAAATTGCCGCGCCGCCTGCAGGATGCGCGGTTCCGTGCCTTCGGGAAAAACCACCCGCTTCGGATGCCGCTGCAATTTTTCGATGACATTGCCAATAAAACGCATGGCGACAGGTTAGCGGTGAATGTTGAAACTGCAAAATGAATTTGCCGGCGAATCCCCTGCGCGGCAAACCCCCGGGCCGCACCGCGACCGCGCCGCGCCAAACTTAAGCCATGCATTGACTTGGGCGCCTTCAATCATTATGCTCCAATGTTCAATGCAGGAAACGATTGAAAAACTTTTGGTTTTGCAGGACCGCGACCGCCGAATTCATCGCCTGGTTCAGGAACTCGCCCATATTGGTCCGGAGCGGGAAACCTTCCGCACCCGGGCTTCCACCACCCAGGCCCAACTTGAAGCCGCCAAAAATCGCGTCCGCCAGACCGAGTCCGACCGCAAACGCCTCGAACTCGACGTTGAAGGCAAGAAGACGCAGATCGAGAAATACGCCAACCAGCAGCTGCAGACCCGCAAGAACGAGGAATACCGCGCCCTCGCCCATGAAATCGAAACGTGCAAGGCCGATATCATGAAGATCGAGGACCAGGAAATTATTCTGATGGAGCAGGCGGAAGCGGCGCAAAAGGAGGTCGTCCGCGCCACGCTGGAGGCGAATGCCGCAAAGAAGATGGTGGATGACCAGATTGGGCAACTCAACCAGCGCGAGGAGAATCTGAAGAAGGAACTCGCCGAATTACAACGGGGCCGGGCCGAGCTGGCTGCCGCGGTGGACGAAGCCGTGTGTCAGCGCTACGAACGGTTGTTCAAGAGCAAGGGCGAAAATGTCGTCGTGGGCGTGCATCACGGCGTTTGCGGCGGCTGCCATATGAAATTGCCCGCGCAAATCCTGGTCATGTGCCAGGCGCATTCGGAACTTGTCAGTTGCACGAATTGTGGCCGGATTTTGTATTACACCCGTGACATGGCACTGGCCGGGGCGGAGTAACCGGCTTCACCCGTTGCTCACGGCAACGGCTGGCCATCCCGGAAGAAGAAAACATACCGGCCGGGAACGGGACTGTTAAGGTTGTGGTAGATCAATCCGGTCACCGCATTGGTATCCAGAAACATCCCCTCCACACCGGAACCCAACAGTTCGTAATCAATCGTCCCGTCCGAATAGCCTGCCCGCGGAGGACTGTTGACCGAAACATCCCCCCATTCCCACTGAACCTTGAAATAATTGAATTCCATGTCGAAGTCGCCCGGCACAATGTCAGAACGGTCAATGATCACCAACTGACAGCTTAACAATCTGTCCGCGTGCCCCGAATAGTAGCCCACATTGACCCAATCCACTCCGAAGGCCGCGTGACCATCCACCACGTTGGTTCCATAAGTCACGACCGCAGTGGCCGGATTTCGAGTATCCACGTCGCCCCAGTAGGGAGCAATGATTCTGACTTTAATGCTGTTCAAGGGCGAGGGGGTGTACGCTGGTTGCGGATTGTCAAAAGTCACGTTGCCGTTGTTGTTGACCCACAAACTGGAATAGGTTGCGCCAAAAAAAATCATGGAGAACGGAAGGACTGCCAGGGTGCTGGGATCATCATCCTCGGACGGAAGGGAATTCCCATCAAACCCGGACCGGATGGCATTGGTAACTCCCAACACGAAGTAACCCTGGTCCGGCGGGACGTTGGTCATCACCAGATTGGTTTGACCGAGAGGATACCGGAACAACCATGTCCAGGCCTGGTCATCGGTGAGGTTCGTCTTGAAAAACAAATCAAAAGGCCCGCTCGCATTGGTTTGCTGGGCAGTGATGGTGAATAATGCCGTGTCATTGGTCAGTGCGATTTTCAGGCAGCACTCGTTGGAATTCACCAGCTCAGTGCATAATCCAGTAAGGCAGGCGATGGAGATTCCCACGGCCATGACGAAGAGCGGAATCAAGAACCCCCGCGAATACTTCATTATAGTGCCTTTTCCTGAAGGTGTGATTGTAGTTTTAACATTCCCTCGCAAAAAAGCGAGAAGAATCGTGCAAAAATTGGATGACAATGACCCGCCTTGATTGATTCATCGCCTTGATTTTGATCATGTTTTTTTCTTAATCCGATTGGAATCGCCGCATAACCAGCAGCCCGCGCCACCTTCAAAACCCGCCTTGTCAGCCATCGATTTTGCCGCTAGATTCCCCTTGGTTTTGGAGGGGCGGAGAATCGCTCCCGGCGCAAGCCGGGGGAGGAAAGTCCGAACACCACAGGGCGCGATGCCGCGTAACCCGGGCCCATTCGGCCGGGATACACGCGGGCGGAAGGTCGAAAGGTCTTCCGACGGACAGTGCCACAGAAAATTAAACCGCCCGCGCCTCGCAAGAGACGCAGGTAAGGGTGAAAAGGTGGTGTAAGAGACCACCGCGGCCCGCGTGAGCGGGACGGCACGGAAAACCCCATCGGGTGCAAGGCCAAATAGGGAATCCCGGAGCGGCCCGCTCCAATCCCGCCAACGCGGGAGGATTCCGGGTATCGGCTGCCCAGACAAATGATTCTCTCCCCCGAAGAAATTCGGGGCAGACAGAATTCGGCTTACAGCCCTTCCAAAACCATTTTTTGTTTCGTTTCGGAGAGGCGATCGCTGAAGCGGCGAGTTCGTCAAATGCTCCCGGAATGCGTCTCCCACCCCATGAACCGGAGAACATTCAACGCTCGACACGGAATGCCACCTTCCCTTGAATGTTCGATGTTGAATGTTGAATGTTTTTTTTCATTCAGGGGTTCAAGGCGGAAAAAATGTCTCAGGGAATTCTGAATGCCTTCAAAATCATTTCCAATCCGCCGGGCTTTTCCCCACCGCGCCCGCCGTTGTCTTCCCCAGCACCGCTGGCAAACTCACGTTCCCGACTCGATCCACCGCGCTGATCGCAATGACTTCCGGCCGGGAATTGAAAAAGGTTTGTGTCGTCTGGCCGGCCGGCAGGATTTCCGTCGTCCAAACCTCGTTGGTCCGGTATTGTAAAACCCACAGCCAGGCCGGTTCAGCACCGGAAGCGGCCCACTGAAAACGCAACCCGGCCCGACTCTCACCCAGGCTGAGTTTCGGCTGGTCCGGCGGCGTGGAATCCAGCCACGGCGACGCCGGCACGAGCGCGGTCTGCGCGTAGGCGGACCGGACCACGGCCGTCAGGGCTGGATTGTCCGAGACACTGCGCAGGTGATAAAAGATTTCGCCGCGGGCGGCGGATTGGCCGCGTACGACCTTCAACTGCCGGGCAATTTCGTCCGGGCTCCACTTTTCCCCGACATTGGACGCATTGAGGCCCGGCCAGACGTGCCGGCCCTTGGGATTCTGTTGCAGCCACCAGTTGAGCAAGGTGGGAAAACTTTGTTCCCTCGGCTCAACCGCCCAGTACAGTTGCGGCGCAAAATAATCCAGCCAGCCGCTGGCCAGCCACAGGCGCGAATCGGCATAAATCTTCGCATACGCATCCATGCCCCGGATCTGCGGCGGATTCATTGGCCGCCAGATGCCGAACGGGCTGATGCCAAACTTCACCCAAGGTTTCGACGCCTTGATGGATTGGTAAACACTGTGGATGAATTGATTCACGTTCGCCCGCCGCCAGTCGTCCCGGTTGTAAAAACCGCTGGCCCGGCCGTATTTGTTCCAGGTTGGCCCGTCGGGAAATTCCAATTCGCGTCCCGCCGCGTCCTTCTGCGGGTAGGGATAAAAATAATCGTCGAACTGCACGCCGTCCACGTCGTAGCGCTTTACCACGTCCATCACCACACGCAAAACGTGCTGCCGCACGGCCGGCTCGCCGGGATCCAGCACGCGCTGGTCGCCGTACCGCCGGATGAATTCCGGATGCGTCCGCGAAATGTGGTTCGGCGCCACGGGCGATTTGGTCAGCGGATGCAACGCCCGGAACGGATTGAACCACGCATGCAATTCCAGCCCACGCCGGTGTGCTTCCTGGATCGCGAAGGCCAGCGGGTCATAAAACGGAACCGGGGCCCGGCCCATCGTACCGGTGAGATATTCCGACCAGGGTTCGAGCGCCGAGGCATACACCGCGTCGCTGGACGGACGCACTTGGAAAACAATCACATTCAGCTTCAGTTGCACCGCCCGGTCCAGCAGGGCAATCAATTCAGCCTTTTGCGCCGCGACACTGAGGCCAGGCTGGGACGGCCAGTCCTTGTTCGCCACCGTCACGAGCCATGTGCCGCGAAATTCGCGTGGCGGCGCCGGCGGCGTCACCGAAACCGGACCATAACCTCCGACGGTTTGCGGCGGTTGCGCCGGCGGGATCGGACTCGGGACTGCCCATGGTGCCCCCTTCGGTGCCAGCTTTGGCGTCCCGGCCCCGCCGTAGCGCGGCGGTTGCGCCAGCAGCAGCGCCGGCAGCAAACCGGCCAGCGCAATTAAAACTCGGATTCGAAACATATCGCGTTGGGAAATAAGACGCGTTGGCGCGCCCCTTGGCAAAGTTTTTTTGAATAATTAAGGCGCAATTGCAGCGTCGAGCCTGTGGCTCGGTGGGATTGGCGCACAGCGCCAACTCTACATGGGTTCGTCAACAACCTCGCCCCGCCAAATTGCACCTCCGCGATTTTTATATTTTTTTTACGCCCCGCGGGCGCCTTTTGATTACCCAACCTGGTTGCCGCCATTCATATTTGACCCGTGAAAACGAACACCTGGGAGCGCTGGCGTCCCGCCGGTTCCGTGCCCTGCGGCAGACAGTTCAATGCCGGCGAGACGCCAGCGCTCCCAGGAACCATGAATTGCAAACCAACATGACTGATCTCATCTATCTCGCTGTCATCGCACTCTTTTTTGTCGCGAGCGGACTTTACGCCCGCTGGTGCGAAAAACTCTAGGAACATTTATGGAAAACCTTGGCGTCGGTCTGATTGCCCTCGCGCTGTTCGCGTATCTGTTCATCGCGATGGTGCGTCCCGAAAAGTTTTAACCAACTTTCTATGCAAACCTCCGGCTGGCTCCAACTCGCCCTTTACGTCATCGCCCTCGCGGCGATCACGAAGCCCATGGGCCTTTACCTCACGCAGGTGCTCGACACCCGCGGCCGCACCTGGTTCGACCCCGTGCTCCAGCCGCTCGAACGCCTCACCTACCGCCTCATGGGCGTGCGCGCGGACCAGGAACAGGATTGGCGGCGATATACCTGGGCCATGCTGCTGTTCAGCCTCGTAAGCTGCGCGTTCACCTACGCCATCCTGCGCCTGCAAAATCATCTACCATTGAACCCGCAAGGCTTCGGCGCGCTCAGCCCGCATCTCGCGTTCAACACCGCCGTCAGCTTCACCACCAACACCAACTGGCAAAGCTATAGCGGTGAATCCACCATGTCCTACCTCTCACAAATGGTCGCGCTGGCCATCCATAACTTCGCCTCCGCTGCCACCGGCATCGCCCTCGCCGCCGCCCTCGTGCGCGGCATCGCCCGGCATTCCACGAAGCTGCTCGGCAATTTCTGGGTGGATTTCGTGCGCGTCACCTATTACCTGCTGCTGCCCATCTGCCTCGTGTTCGCCGTTTTTCTCGTGTCGCAGGGCATCATCCAGAATTTCAAGCCGTACACGACGGCGAAGTTGCTCGAACCGATGAAAATTTCAGTCGCCAAGGTGGACGCGAAGGGGGCACCGGTCCTTGACAAGGATGGCAAACAGGTCATGGAGGAACAAACGGTTACCAACCAGACCATCGTGCAAGGACCGGTGGCCTCCCAGATCGCGATCAAAATGCTCGGCACCAACGGCGGCGGCTACGTCAACGCCAACGCCGCCCATCCGTTCGAAAATCCCACGCCGCTCTCCAATTTCATCCAGATGCTCTCCATCTTCGCCATTGGCAGCGGCCTCACGTATTACCTCGGCCGCATGACCAAAAACCAGGCGCACGGCTGGTCGGTCTGGGCCGCGATGATGACCTTGTTCCTTGCCGGCGTGCTGCTGTGCTGGTGGGCCGAGGCCAGGGGCAATCCCATCCATCAACAATTCGGCATCACCGCCGCCGACGGCAATATGGAAGGCAAGGAAGTCCGCTTCGGCATCTTCAATTCCGCCCTGTTCGCCACCATCACCACCGACGCCTCGTGCGGCGCGGTCAACTCGATGCACGATTCGTTCACCCCGCTAGGCGGGTTTGTGCCGCTGTTCAACATCCAGCTCGGTGAAATCATCATCGGCGGTGTCGGCGCCGGGCTTTATGGCATGTTGGTGTTCGTCGTGCTCGCCGTATTCATCGCCGGTTTGATGGTCGGGCGCACCCCGGAATATCTCGGTAAAAAAATCCAGTCCTTCGAGGTGAAGATGGCCATGCTCTCGCTGTTGATCCTATGCCTGACCATCCTCGGCTTTGCCGCCTGGGCATCGGTGAGCCAGTGGGGACTGGCCGGATTGAACAACCAAGGGCCGCATGGCCTCAGCGAAATGCTCTATGCCTATTCATCCGCCGTCGGCAACAATGGCAGCGCCTTTGCCGGTCTTAGCGCCAACACGCCCTGGTACAACACCACGCTGGGCATCGCCATGCTCTTCGGCCGGTTCCTGATGATTGTGCCCATCATGGCCATGGCCGGTTCGCTCGCGCAAAAGAAACTCGTCCCCGCCAGCACCGGAACCTTCCCCGTCTCCGGCGGCACGTTCATCATCCTGCTGCTCGGAACGATCTTGCTGGTTGGCGCGCTGAACTTCCTACCCGTGCTGACCCTCGGCCCCATTGTGGAACATTTCCTCATGCTGAAAGGCAGCCTGTTTTGATCAACCACGGATGGACACAGATGAACACGGATATGAAACCGATTTTTACGCAACAAAGTAACAAAGAGAACGAAGTGAGAACCTTTTTATCTTCGTTTCCTTTGCGATCTTTTGTTCAAATCAGCTTCTTTTCCCATCAAGAAACATTTTTGTGTTATCCGTGTCCATCCGTGTTAATCCGTGGTTAATAATTTATGACTTCCAAAGCTCCATCCCTCTTCGACTGGTCCATCGCCGGCCCGGCAATCGGTGACGCTTTTAAAAAGCTCGACCCGCGCCTGATGCTCAAAAATCCCGTCATGTTCGTGACCCTGGTCGGCGCCGTGCTGACTACCGTCGGGATTTTTGCCGCCCACACCGACCGCGGCTTCATCGCCCAGCTCGCCCTCTGGCTCTGGTTCACCGTCCTCTTCGCCAACTTCGCCGAGGCCGTCGCCGAAGGTCGCGGCAAAGCCCAGGCCAAGGCCCTGCGCGGCACCCGCGTCAAAACCGTCGCGCATCGCCTCGCCAAAAACGGCCAGACCGAGGACATCAGCGCCAACGACCTGCGCAAGGGAGATGTCGTGGTCGCGCGCGCCGGGGAAATCATTCCCGCCGACGGCGACGTGATTGAAGGCGCGGCCACCGTGGACGAATCGGCCATCACCGGCGAATCCGCTCCCGTCATCCGCGAAAGCGGCGGCGACCGCAGCGCCGTCACCGGTGGCACCCGCGTGCTCTCGGACGAAATCAAAATCCGCATCTCCATCAATCCCGGCGAAGGGTTCCTCGACCGCATGATCTCGCTCGTCGAAGGTGCCAAACGCCAGAAAACCCCCAACGAAATCGCGCTCACCATCCTGCTCTCGGCGCTGACGCTCATCTTTCTGCTCGTCTGCGTGACGTTGAAACCGTTCGGAATTTATTCCGCCACGGTGTTCTCCGTGCCGGTGCTGATTGCGCTGCTGGTGTGTTTGATTCCCACCACCATCGGCGGATTGTTGAGCGCCATCGGCATCGCCGGCATGGACCGACTGCTCCAGCACAACGTGCTGGCGATGAGCGGACGCGCGGTGGAAGCCTCCGGTGACGTGGACGTGTTGCTGCTCGACAAAACCGGTACCATCACGCTCGGCAACCGCCAGGCCACCGAGTTCATTCCCGCGCCGGGCGTCGCCATCGAACGCCTTGCCGACGCCGCACAACTGGCGTCGCTGGCCGACGAAACCCCCGAAGGCCGCAGCATCGCCGTGCTCGCCAAGGAAAAATTCAACCTGCGCGGACGCGAAGTCGGCGACACGCATGCGCAATTCGTGCCCTTCACCGCCCAGACCCGCATGAGCGGCGTGGATTTTTTTCCTGGGAGCGCCGGCGTCCCGCCGGCCAGTCAGGAATCGAAAAGCGAACCTCGCCGGCGAGACGCCAGCGCTCCCAGCGAGGATCCTCTCCCCGCCGTCCCCACCCGCCGCATCCGCAAAGGCGCGGCGGAGGCCATGCGCGTGTTCGTGGATCGTGAAGGCGGCCTGTTCCCCAAGGCCGTGTCTGACACCGTGGACAACATCTCCCGTTCCGGTGGCACGCCACTCGTCGTCGCCGACGGACGGGAAGTGCTGGGTGTGGTTCACCTGAAGGACATTGTCAAAGGCGGCATCAAGGAACGCTTCGCCCAACTCCGCAAGATGGGCATCCGCACCGTGATGATCACCGGCGACAACAAACTAACCGCCGCCGCCATCGCCGCCGAGGCAGGTGTGGACGATTTCCTCGCCGAAGCCAAACCCGAGGACAAACTCGCGCTCATCCGCCGGGAACAGGGCGGAGGCCGCATGGTGGCGATGATTGGCGACGGCACCAATGACGCCCCGGCGCTGGCCCAGGCTGACGTGGGCGTGGCCATGAACACCGGCACCCAGGCCGCCAAGGAAGCCGGCAACATGGTGGACCTCGACTCGAACCCGACGAAACTCATCGAGATCATCGAAATCGGAAAGCAACTGCTCATCACGCGCGGGTCGCTCACCACCTTCAGCATCGCCAACGACCTGGCGAAATATTTTGCCATCATCCCGGCCATGCTCATGGCCACGTTTCCCGCCATCGCGCCGCTCAACATCATGGGCCTGCGCAGTCCGGACAGCGCCATCCTGAGCGCCATCATCTTCAACGCCCTCATCATCATCGCGCTGATCCCGCTGGCGTTACGCGGCGTCAAATTCAAACCCATCGGCGCGCTGGCCATCCTGCAACGCAACCTGCTCATCTACGGCTTGGGCGGCGTCATCATCCCGTTTGTCGGCATCAAAGCCATCGACGTCCTGATCACCACCCTGAAACTGGTCTGAGCAACCACGAATGGACACCAATACACACGAATTCTTTATGAACCGAAAACCAACCTGGAAAGCCCTTCCTCCTCGTTCTCGTCCTCGTCCTCGATTGGACGGAGACTCGATTACGAGAACGAGGACGATTTGCCTGCGGTGTTATCCGTGTTAATCCGTGAAATCCGTGTCTAAAATTTATGAAAAAACATCTCACTGAACTGCGCGCGGCCGTGATGGTCACGCTGATTTTCGCCGTCGTCTGTTGCGGACTCTATCCGCTCGTTGTGTTCGGCATCGGCCAGGTCTTGTTCCATGACCAGGCCAACGGCAGCCTCATCGTGGACCAGGACGGCACAGTGCATGGCTCGAAACTGCTCGGCCAGCAATTCACCGCCGACAAATACTTTCAGTCGCGTCCCTCGGCGGCGGGCAACAGCTACGACGCCACCAGTTCCGGCGGCAGCAACCTCGGCCCGACCTCGACGAACCTGGCCACCACCATCGCCCAACGCATCTCCGATTACCGCGCGCAAAATGGTCTGGCAACCAATGCGCTCGTTCCTGCCGACGCCGTGACCGCGTCCGGCAGCGGCCTTGACCCTCATATCAGCCTGCGGAATGCCGAATTACAGGCGCCCCGCGTCGCCAAAACCCGCGGCTTCGATTTGGAGAAAGTGCGCACGCTAATCAAGCAAAACACGGATTCCGCTGACATGGGCATTTTCGGCGAACCACGGGTGAATGTCCTAACGTTGAACCTGTCATTAGACACCTCAAAGTGAGTTTGCGTTTTTCAGCATTCAACTCTGGGTCACTCGTTGTCAGACAGAACGTTTCTTTTCGCGAAAAGACAGTGCAGAAATTAGCGATTCATAAGAACCAACCCTTTTGCAATCCGAACGGCTTTTCGTCCCCAAGCCAAAGCGCCAGCCGCCGTCGCGCCGAAGCGCGCTATGGCGCGCCGCGTAGGCGGAAGGGCTGGCGCACTCCAAGACGCTTCGCGCCAAAGGTTGATCGTGGGAAAGTCCGACAGGTCTTGGAATGCGGCGGCCCTGCGCCGCTTTGCTTGGCCCCAACCTGAAAAAAGATATGGAAACATTTTGGGGCACTGGAAACTTATTTTTCTTCCATAAACGGATTGCCGGCAGACGGTTTGGAATCAAGCCGGGGCAAGAAAAACTGGCTGAGCAGGAGATAAATCCAGCCCAGCACCACGTGCGCGCCGAAGAGAAAGCAAAATTGAATCAAACCGAATGCGCCTAAATCATAGAGTACAATGGCGGCGGTGAAGAGAATGGCCCCCGGAAGCAATGCCGCGCCCGCCAGTTTCCAACTGCCGGAGAAATTCAAACGACGGTTGGCCATAAAACCGACGAGCCGCACCGGCAGGGAATAAATCGTCGCCAGCACCGCCCACGACAACATCAAGCCGGCGACGACGGCCAGGACCACGATGCCCAGCCATTCTGGCTCCCAGGCGCCCCAAAGCGGTTCCAGTTCGGTACGGTTGAAGGCCATGGCCCAGTCGGACGGATAGCGCCATTCGGCATAACCCAGGAATGAAATCACCCGGATGGTTCGCCGGCCAAACTCAATTTGCACATCCGCCGAGGCTTGGACCTGGCCGCTGTGATCGGGATCGACGATGAAGGCGAGGAACCGGCCCCCGGCCAGGAACTGCGGCAGGTTGTCGGGCCAATCCAGCCGGCCGGAACGAATGGCGCCCGTCGCGGGCAGATCCCGGATGGCCGCGCGCACGGTTGGGAAACAGCCGTCAGAAAGGAACCAGACCACCGCCGCCGCCGCCAGTGAGGCAATGACGAATTGCACGAGCAGCAGGCGACTGAGCCGGGCAGCCGCGAAAACCGCCACGCCGCGCGGCGTCAACGGTTCCCAAGCCATGGCTGATTCAGCGGGTGCGCTCATCAAGGCGGAGATTAACAGAATTTCAACAAGGAGAAAATCAATCCGTGCGTGTGTAGCGGCGGGCATCCTGCCTGCCGTAGAGCCGGGGCCTCCAGCCCGACGAAACGAACCGGACCACCACTTCGATGCCAGCTAACATTTCTGCGACACCAAATAATACGCCCGACTTATCCGGGCGGCAAGATGCCGCCCTCCACGGCAGGCGAGATGCACGCCACCACAGTCAGGCCGTTCTTGCTTCCGGCGGCGGCGGATTTTGATTGGGTGGCGGCGCGAGCACCAGCGGCACGGGGTAGCGGAGCTTCATCACATCGTCCACCAGCACTTCGATGAAATAGGTCCCGGCGGCCTTGAATTCGACCTGGCCGAAAACCATGACATTGCTCGAATGCAATCCCGGCTCACGCAATTCAAATTTCATTTCGCCCTTGCGCAACACCGTCGTCTGATCGGGCGCGATGAGCCGGACCGTCTCCGTAAACATGCCAATGCCCGCCGTCCAACGGTTGAAGACGCATAGCCGCCCGGCCACGATGGGCAATTGCGGCACGCGCAGATAATTGATCACGCCGATGATGAAAAAATTTCCATTGGCTTCCTGGCGCACTTCCTCGCACAAAAGCGAGGCCTGCAAATCGGGGAGAATCCGGGTGGCTTCCATTTTAATTTATGAGTTAAGTTTTTTGTTTTATTTTGTTGTAATAGCGCTCTGCGCGCCACTGTTCGCGTTCCTGAAATCCGGCGGTCACAGACCGCCGCTACAATAAACGGTTTTCCGCCGCCCGCACGGTGTTTTGCATCAGCAGGGCAATGGTCATCGGACCAACCCCGCCGGGATTCGGCGTGATCCGGCCGACCACCGGCTCCACGCCGGCAAAATCCACATCGCCAACGAGCTTGCCATCCACGCGGTTCACCCCCACGTCAATCACCGTCGCGCCGGGCTTGACCATTTCGGCCCTCACAAATTTTGCCACGCCCAACGCCGCGATCAAAATGTCCGCGCGGCGGCAGTGCCCCGGTATATCGCGGGTACCGGAATGGCAGATCGTAACGGTGGCATTGGCGCCCCTGGCCTTCTGGCACAGCATCGCCGCCATCGGTTTGCCGACGATGTTGCCGCGACCCAGGACCACCACTTCCGCGCCGTCGGTGGTGATGTTCGAGCGCACGAGCAATTCGCGGATGCCCGCCGGCGTGCACGGCTGAAACCCCGTCGGATCGCCAAGCATCAACTTGCCGACGTTGACCGGATGAAAACCGTCCACGTCTTTTTGCGGCGAAACCGTCGCGTAAACCACTGCTTCCCGGATTGGTTTCGGCAACGGCGCCTGGACCAGGATGCCGTGCAGGCGCGAATCGGCGTTCAGCCTTGCCAGCAACGCGAGCAGTTCGCCTTCGCCCGTGACTTCGGGCAGAACATGCGTTTCGGAAAAAATCCCCAGCTCGGCACAGGCCTTTTCCTTGCGGCCAACATAAACCTTGGAGGCCGGATCATCTCCCACACGAACGAACGCGAGGCCCGGTCGGACCCCGCGTTTGGCTAATTCAGCGACGCGCTGCGCCAGCTCCCGCTGGATTTGCGCGGCGATGGCACGTCCGTCAATGAGCTTGTGATTGTCTGGGGTTGCGCAGGATGACGCGTGGTACGGCATTTGTGGAAATCACCTGGATGCTCTGGATGTTGATGAGCGGCGTGTCTTTCCAGCGCGCATCCAGGCCTTCCTCGCCGGTGACAATAATCCGCATGTTGACGTACTTGCTCAGGTCGAGGCTCGGCGAAGTGGTGTAAAGATAATTAATGTTAATCTCCGTTGCCGGGTCATATAATTCGTATTTTGTGGGCGCGGCGATGCTGCCCACGGCGCGCACAACGCCTTCATGGGAAATCACCCGCGGCTGCGGCGCCTGGGGCACGGCAGGTTGGGCCTCGGGACCCGGCGCGGGTGTGGGTGCGGCTGCGGGTGTCGGAGCGGGCGCGGGCGCGGGAGCTTCCTGCTTCAAATACATCGCGGCAACAAAGGCGTAGGTGCTGGCGGGCGGATCAATCTGCATCCAACCTCCCTTGGTGGTGATTTCATTCACCGTCGATCCGTGCTCGATGACGCCAAGGACGCTGAAATTTTCACCCGGGCCGGCGCGTAAATTCAGTTTCTTGGTTGAAACCGTTTTGCTCGCGGCATCGATGTAGGAGGCCTTGACCCAGACATGCGTGCTCGACGGCAGGGCAATCTTGGCCCATTGCGCGGGTTCATTGGCCTTGTGCTTGTCCAAATTAATCTGGTCCAAAACCGTGACGCTTTCCCCTTTCTTCAAGTGGGTGACCACTTCGCCCTTGAGACCGGCCTGGCCGCGGGCATTGACATTGGCCGTGACTTCCGCCGGGCCGGGAACGAGCGTGACGGGCAATTCATGAATGGGTTTGACCGGCGCGGCCCGATGCTTCTTTTTGGCGGGGGCCGGGCTGGCCGGCTCGGCCATCGGCGCGGGAGTCCCCGGTGTGGGTGCGACGACCGGAGACGGCGCAGGGATGGGAGGCAACGTGTTTGTATTGTCCTGCGCGACCGCGCTTGTTGCGATCATCACGCCCAATATCAACCAGCAATTCATTTTCATATTTCCTGAAGTAAAGTTCTTATCTCGGTTTCTGTCAATGCCCGCCAACGGCCGGGTTTCAACTCGCCCAGCTTGATTTTCCCAATCTGTGTCCGCTGCAACCGTTTCACCCTCACACCCTGCGATTCAAACAACCGCCGCACTTCCCGGTTTTTGCCTTCGCCCAGTTCCAGTTCCACCAGGCTCTTGGCACGGCTGGCCGAAATGAGCCGGGCTCCCCGGGCCTGTAGTTTTTCACCTGCGTGCCAGACACCCCGCAAGAATCGTTCCAACATCGCCGGATCCACCCTGCCCTCGACGCCCACGAGATACTTTTTGTGGACGCCGTAGCGCGGGTGAGTCAGGCACAGGGCGAATTGTCCATCATTGGTCAAAAAAATCAATCCCTCACTGTCAAAATCCAAACGGCCCACGGAATGCAGATTTTGCCACTCCTTGGGCAATAAATCGTGGATGGTCGGACGCCCGAGTTCATCCCGCGCCGAACAAACACAACCGACCGGCTTGTGCATGGCCAGATACAACTTGCGTTTGGCGCGAACGGGCTGGCCATCCACCGTCACGCTGTCATGGAGCGGATCAACCTTCGTCCCGAGCAGGCGGACCGGCTGGCCGTTGACGCTGACCCGCCCAGCCAGGATGATTTGTTCGGCGGACCGGCGCGAAGCCACACCGGCATCCGCCAGAAATTTTTGCAGTCGGGTATTGGGTGACATGGCTCAAAGGCCCGCCGGTTCCCGCATCGCGGGATTCGGCACAACTGGCAGGCGGCGCGAATCCTTGCCACCCGTCACGCGTCGCTTGCTACACCTCGGGCTTGGTCTTGCGGAGACCGGTAATGCGGTCGCCGTCCTTCCACTGGCCCCGTTTCTTGAGAAGTTCGGTGCGCTCAAAGCGCTTGAGAACGTTGCGCTTGCCACCGAGGGTGGACGCCGCGCGCAGACTGCGATGTTGTGACATAAATTGTTTTCCGGTTAAAAATTCAGCCGCTGAAAAAGCAAACGGAGGTTAAGCTTAGCCAGCGGGCGGATGCGTGACAATGTTAATTTGAGCCGGATTGGTCGCACTGTTGCCATTGCTCCCGCGGCATGACAACATCGGGCAGCTTGAAATTGCACGCGGCTGGTTTATGAAAAAACGCATCCTGTTCGTGGACGACGAACCCTTGCTGTTGAATGTCTATGCGATGATGCTGGAGGATCAATCCGCCGCGTGGGAAACGGTCGTGGCCGCCAGCGGCCGGCAGGCGCTCGAAATCCTGGCGCAAAGCCGGTTTGACGTGGTGGTTTCGGACATGCGGATGCCGGGCATGGACGGCGTGGAGTTGATGACGGAAATCCGCCGGCAGCATCCCACCGCGTCACGCATCGTCATTTCCGGCATCAACGACCAGGAGGAAATCGCCCGCTGCCTGGAAACCACGCACCAGTTCCTGGCCAAACCCGTCCGCGAGCAGGAATTGCTGGCCACGCTGGCCTGCATCCGGGAATTGGACGCCTATTTGCAGGACGACAAACTCAAGGCCCTCGTCGGAAAACTGGATGCGTTGCCCAGCTTCCCCTCGGTTTATCTGAAAATCATGAGGGAAATCAACGCCGATGAACCGTTGGTCGAGAACATTGCCGACATCGTCGTCCAGGATCCCGGGCTGACCGCCAAAATGCTCCAGGTTGCCAACTCCGCCGCCTTTGGCCTAGATCAAAAAGTCAGCAGCGCGTTTGAAGCCGTGCAGTTCCTCGGCTTCGCCGCCGTCCGTTCCATCGCGTTGTCGGCCCACGTCTTCTCCAATTTCGAGCGCGTTCCCATCAAGGGCTTTTCCGCGCGGAAACTGTGGGACGATGCCTTGTGCTGCGCCCGGATCACACGGGTGATCATGCAAATGGAAAGGGCCGACGAAAGCCAGACCGAGGACGCCTGCGCCGCCGCCATGTTGCGCAACGCCGGCAAACTCATGCTCGCGCAAAACCTGCCCCAACAATGCCAGCAGGCCATCACGCTGGCCACTGAACGGCGCATCGCATTTCAGGACGCGGAACTGGAAATTTTCAGCGCCACCCACACCGGTGTGGCCGCCTACCTGTTCGGACTGTGGGGCCTTTCCGCGCCCATGGTTCAGACGATTGCCTTTCACCTGGAACCGGAAAAAAGCGGAGCGGGCGCCTTCGGCCCCCTGACCGCGGTTCACGTGGCCAACGTCTTCGCCGCAGGATTTTCCAAGGACTCATCTCCCGGCAAACCGTTGGAACTTGACCTGGATTATCTCGACGCCGCCGGAGTCCTGCATCGTCTGGATGACTGGCGCGCTGAAACCGAAAAATTGTTGTTGTTTGCGCCCGGCGCGTGAATCGTTTTCGTCCGGCTCATCTCCGCTCCGCCACGCGCATTACCTCACCGCGCAGCGCATCCAGCGCCACCGGCTTGCGTAGCGCCGGCAGCTCGGTCGTATCAATGAATTTCTGGAATTGCGGACCGTCGTCAAGTCCGGTGATGAAAATAAAACGCCGGGCCAGCGAGGGGTTTGATCTCTCGACCGTGGCATACAACAGGTCGGCTTCCACCCGCGACATCTGCAGGTCGCAGACCACCGCATCCAGGTGGTGGTCGAGAACGAATTTCAACGCCAGTACGCCATCGGGCACAATCGTGGCCTCATAGCCATCACTTTCGAGGATTTCTTTGAGAGACCAAGCGAGAGGAATATCGTCGTCCACTATCAGGACGTGTCGTTTGCGAGGTGTGCCATTGTTGGGTTCCATGACGACGGGCCTCGACCCTGATAATGCCCTTAACCGCAAATAATGCAAGCTTTTTGAAGGCTGGCGTAGCGGCTCCCCGGTAGAGAGCCGCATCTGTAAATGTCAGTGGGAAATGCAGCGGTCTGCCGAACCGCCGCTACGATGACTGGGAGTTTTGCAGAGGTCTCATATCGTAAATCGCAATTGCCCCGGTCGGAATTTGTCTGAAAATGTAGCGGCGGGCCTCCCGGCGTGCCGTAGTGGGCGGCATCCTGCCGCCCGGAAGAATCGCCGCCACGACGCCGCGGCCTGTGATTTCAAAGTCGTTATTGATTGCGAAGGGTTGTTTCCGCCGGCTGGAAGCCCGGCTCTACGTCAGCCAAGATGGCTGACGCCACATATTCAGACAGGCTCTCAGGTCTTTCCCGCCAAAGCCTGTTCCCGCTCCAGCAATGCGGGATGCGAATAGTAAAATCCACTGTAGAGCGGATGCGGCGTGAGGTTGCTCAAGTTCTTCTCGTTCAGCTTGCGCAAGGCACCGATCAGGGATTGCGTCCCGGTCATCACCTGTGCGGCGAAGGCATCAGCCTGATATTCGTAACGCCGGGACCACCAATGAAGCAAAGGGGCAAGCCAGAACGTGACCGTCCCCGCCAACAGCCCAAACAACAACAACGCCGGGGCAACCGTTCCTGGCTCAAAGCCAAAGGCGCGATAAAACCATTCCTGCCGGGCCAGCACGGCAATGAAGTAAAAGCCGGCGAGCAGGCTGACGGCCGAGAAGACCAGCATTTTCGGGATGTGCTTTTTCTTGAAGTGGCCGATTTCATGCGCCAGCACCGCTTCCAGTTCCGGTTCGGTCAGTTGCTCGACCAGCGTGTCGAACAGCACGATCTTTCGAAACCGCCCAAACCCGGTAAAGAACGCATTGGAATGTCCTGAACGTTTGCTGCCATCCATCAACTGGATGCTTTGGGCGCGAAATTGGGTCCGCCGCGCCAGTTCGAACAACCGTTCACGCAGGCCGCCTTCCGGCAGGGGCGTGAATTTGTTGAACAGCGGCAGGATCAAAACCGGCGCGAGGACGCTCATCAGAAGTTGAAACGCCAGCACCGCGCCCCAAGACCACAACCACCACCATGTTCCAGTCCATTGAACAATTTTCAGGATGAGCGCCAGCAGCGGATAGCCGAGGGCCAGCGCGAGCAGCAGCCCTTTCATACGGTCGGACCACCAGATTTGCGGCGTCGAGTTATTGAACCCGAATTTTTGTTCCAGTCGGAACTGCGCGTACCAATCGAACGGCCAGCCCGGCAATGACATCGCCAGCCCGGCGGCAAAAAGAAACGCCGCCATCTCCCAGGCCGACTGACCAAGCCCGCGGGAGAAAAGCTGAAAGGCCCACGGCAAAACTCCGCTGAATAAAACAACCAGCAGAACCGCCGCGTTGCAAATGCCTTCGATATTTCCCAACCGGCCCTTGGCCAGTGTGTACGCGGCGGATTTTTTGTAGGTTGGCTCGTCAATGACTCCGCGAAAAGCCGGCGGCATTTCATCCGCGTGCGCAAGCACATGCCGACGGTTGAGCCAGGCCAGCCAGAGTTCCATCGCCAGGCGGGCGAGAACCAGCCCCAACGTGATCCAGACAACGATGTTCACAAATTGCAGTCCATCAGACTTCTGGCTGATTGGAAATGATTAATTTGGTTGCAACACCCTCCAATTTCCACAAGTAGCAGCGCGTCGGCAGACTGCCGCTGACCGAATTTAAATCGGCGGCGTTCTTCGGCGTAGCGGCTCCTCGGCAGAGAGCCGCCATTTGAATTCCCTGCGGAAGTTTGCGGCGCTCTGCCGATACGCCGCTACGCCGGCAGCTATGGTTTTTTCTTTTCTTCGCGCAAAACCATCGGCGCATGAGGTTCCGCTTCCGCACCGGTCACGGCCTGATGCATCGTGTCCGGACAGAGGTCAACACCGCCCGGCCATTCCACGCAGCCAAAGTCGGAATTGACGGTGACGGCATTGAAAACACGGGCGTCCAGCAATTTCAGGAACACACCGCCGCGCCGTTCGGGTTCAACGGGAAAAATCCGGCTGACGCCGTCGTTGAAGGTGACTTTCAACCGGCAGTCCGGCAGGGGTTCGGCGGAAATGATCCGAATCATGTCCTTATTCTACTCCAATGGCGCAATTTTGGAAGGTTCCTGATTCCGGCTGGCCAGGTCCCAGGCCTGCCCCAGTTCGGCACGATGCAACGCCGCCCATTCGAGGACGAGCGCCCGCGCGCGCCGGCTCATGTCGCCTTCGATAATTTCAAGGGTATTAATGTTCACCTTGATTTGCTCGCCCTGATAAACGGCATGAAAATGGGGTGGCGCGTGATCGCCATAGAACATTCGGATGATAATGCCGTAAAACCGGCTTAATTCAGGCATGGCTGGAGATTAATGGATTCCAACCGGCTGGCAAGTCCGGCACCAGCACCCCCGGCCCCCATTGTCCATCCCAAACTAAATTCAGGAAAAAGAGTTCCCGTCCGTCCCGCCTTGCGGGACGCGACAAGTTGCCAATGCGGAATGCGGAGTGGGCGACGAGTCCGCCTTCATTTGACTCGTAGGAGTCGAGGTGACGAGACTCATTTCAATTCTGGATTGGCGATTACGGATTGCGGATTTTTCAGAATAAGACTCCTCACGTCGTCTCCTACAATAAAATGGGGCGTAGCGGCTTTCGGCAGAAAGCCGCAAACAAATTTAGAATGGCGGCGCTCTGCCGAGACGCCGCTGCGGCCGACCTCACCACTTCAATTCCGGCAAGCGGCAGGCGACTTCCTCGGCGTTGGCGCGGCTGTTGAAGGCGCTGATGCGGAAATAACCTTCGCCTTTCGCGCCAAAGCCGCTGCCAGGTGTGATAACCACATTCGCTTCGCCCAGAATTTTATCAAATGCCTGCCAGCTCGTGACGCCTTTTGGCGCCTTCACCCAGATGTACGGCGCGTTCACGCCGCCAAAAACTTTCAGGCCGGCCCGTTTCGCACCATCGCACAACACCTTCGCGTTGCCAAGATAGTGCGCGATGAGCGCCTGCACCTGCGTTTTGCCCTCGGGCGAATAGAGCGCCTCCGCACCGCGTTGCACGATGTAACACACGCCATTGAATTTGGTCGTCATGCGCCGCAGCCAGAGCGGATGCAGCGGCTGGAATCCGCCGGCCTTGGTCTGGGCGTTGAGCGATTTCGGCAACACCGTGAACGCACAACGCACGCCGGTGAACCCGCCATTCTTCGAGCAACTGCGGAATTCAATCGCGCACTCGCGCGCGCCGGGAATTTCATAAATGGAATGTGGCAAGGCCGGGTCGGTGATGTAAGCCTCGTAGGCCGCGTCGAACAAAATGACGGCCTTGTGTTCGAGCGCATATTTCACCCACGCCTCGAGTTGCGGGCGGTTGGCCGCCGCACCGGTTGGATTATTTGGCGAACAAAGATAAATCACGTCCACGTGCCGCTGGGGCGGCTCGGGAATGAATCCATTGCCGGGACGGCATGGCAGATAAACGAGTTTCGCGTAGGCCCCAGCTTCGTTGGCCTCACCGGTGTGGCCAGCCATCACGTTCGTGTCCACATAAACCGGATACACCGGGTCGCTGACGGCGACTTTGTTTTTCGCGCCGAGGATGTCGAGGATATTGCCACAATCGCATTTGGAACCGTCGCTGACAAAAATCTCGTCGTCAGCGATGTCCATTCCGCGGTCGCGGAAATCATTCCTGGCGATGGCAGCGCGGAGCCATTCGTAACCCTGCTCCGGACCGTAGCCCTTGAACGTTTCGCGCACGGCCATTTCATCGACGGCCTTGTGCATGGCGGTAATAACGGCGGACGGAAGTGGCTCGGTCACATCACCAATGCCGCAACGGATGAGCCGCTGGGCCGCTTCCGGATTGGCCTCGCAAAACACCTTCACCCGGCGGCCGATTTCCGGAAACAGGTAGCCGGCCTTGAGCTTGAGATAATTGTCGTTAAGAAATGCCATAATAAATGCGGCATAATCGTAATGGAAACATCCTCTGATTTCAAAATAATCTTGCCCTCACCCTGACCCTCACCCTGACCCTCTCCCGTCCGACGGGAGAAGGAACAGCAAACAACGTTTCCATAGTTCGATTAATCGTTTTGAAAGCTCTGGCTTTTGACGTATCAAAACGACGGAGGATAATTCTCCCTCTCCCATTCAGATGGGAGAGGGCCAGGGTGAAGGTTCACAATAAAAATCCCGCCAGCGACGCGGTCATGTAGGCAGCGAGCAGCCCGCCGCACATCGCGCGAAAACCGATTTTGGCCATTTCACTGCGGCGTTCGGGCGCCAGCGAACCGATGCCGCCCACCTGGATGGCAATGCTCGAGAAATTCGCAAACCCGCACAAGGCATAGGTGGCAATCGTGAAACTGCGCGGATCCAGCGCCAGTTGCTTTGCGTGGGTCGTCAGGTCGAGATAACCGACAAATTCATTCAGCACAATGCGTTCGCCGAGAATCTGGCCAATGTTGACGCAATCCTGTGCCGGCACGCCCATGAGCCAGGCGAATGGCGCGTTGATCCAACCGAAAATATTTTGGAGCGTCACCGGGTTTTTCACGCCGAAATATGTCTGCGGAAAGCCGACAACATAATCCGCCAGCGCGATGATGGCGATAAACGCGATGAGCATGGCGATGATGTTCAGCGAGAGATGAAAACCGTCCCCGGCCCCACGGCAGATGGCATCGATGGAATTGGCCGTCGTGCGCGGAACGGTGGCGGGCGAAGTCCCGGCGGTTTCGCTGACCTCGGTTTCCGGCAGCATGATTTTCGCAATCATCAACGCGGCGGGACAGTTCAGGACGGACGCGGTGAGCAGATGCCCGGCGGTGTCGTGATAACCGGCTGCCATGCCCATGGCAGCATACACCGCCGCAACGCCGCCCGCAATGTGCGCCATGCCGCAGACCATGATGGTCATCAATTCACTGCGCGTCATGCGCGGGACGTAGGGCCGGATGACGAGCGGCGCCTCGGTCTGGCCCATGAAGATGTTCGCGGCGGCGGAAAGCGTTTCGCTGCCGCTGGTGCCCAGCGCCTGGCGCATCACAAACGCGACGGCACGCACGACGCGCTGCAAAATGCCCCAATGATAAAACAGCGATGACAGCGCGGACACGATGACGACCGTGCCGGTGACGAGGATGGCAAAAATGATGCCGTGTTCCGGCCCGAAAGTTTTGCCGAGGAGATCTCCGTCCGCCAGCGGGCCAAAAACAAATTTGGTTCCGTCAGTCGAAAACTGGATCAGCTTCTGAACCACCTTGCCCGCCACCACAAAAAAATCCTTGCCCGCCTGCGTGTCCAAAATCAGCAGCGCGAGGAGGAATTGCAGGCCGATGCCCCAGATGACCGTGCGCCACGGGAAGTTTTTCCGGTTATAGGAAATCGCCCAGGCCGTCGCGATCATCGCGAACCAGCCGAACAGACTGACGAGCCTCAATTCCATGGGTTATTTTTGTCCTCCGGATTCACCGATGCGCTTGCCGGCCTGCTTGTAAATGTGCGGATGCAAAATGCCGACGAACGGCAGGTTACGGTAACGTTCCGCAAAATCCAGCCCATAGCCGACAACAAAAAAGTCGGGGATTTCGAAACCGACGTAGCCGGCCCTGATTTTTTCGACCCGCCGCACAGGTTTGTCGAGCAGCACACAAACCTTGATCCGGCGCGGTTTGAGCGCGCGCAACTTGGGCAGCACGCGGCTCAGGGTTTTGCCGGTGTCCAGGATGTCATCCACCAGCAGCACGTCGCGTCCACGCACGTCCAGCCGCAATTCCTTGGTAAAAACCAGCTCGCCGGATTCCGTGCCCGCGCCGTAACTCGACACCCCGATGAAATCCAGCCGCAATGGCAGGTTGAGATGCCGGATCAAATCCGCCAGGAACATGACGGTGCCATTGAGCAGGGAAACGACGACTGTTTCGTGTCCGCGAAAATCGCGTTCGATTTCACGCGCCAACGTGCGAATCCGCCGCGCAATCTGAGCTTCCGTGATGAGAATGCGTTTGACCTCTTTGCGCCAGCGTGGCGGGACATTTTTTATGGAAATTTTATTTCTGACAGAACGCGTCATTTGCCGACGATGTTAGCCGGTGGCCGGCGCTTGCCGAGGATTTTCTGCGTCAAACCGGCGGACGCCCCAGTCCCTTGCTCATTTCCCGGACCAGCCAGTCCGCCTCCGGTTTGCTGCCAAGATTTTTTGCCGCCGTGAATTCCTGGCCGTCGCGGGTCTGGATTCTTAAATCGTAATAGGCCGAATGTCCGGCGTTGGCGCCGATTTCAACCGCAATATTCGCCACGCCGGATAGTTCGAGCGTACGCTGCTTTTTTAAACCCAGCCAGGAAGTTTCGATCTTGAGCTGCCCCGGCGTGACCACGACCCGGCCGCGCCGGAACCAAAGGTCAAAAACAAACACGGTCATCAGCAAATCTGCCGCGCCGAAGGCCAGTGGCAACAGCGGCGGCGCATGTTTGCAAAACAGCAGGACGATGATGCCAGTCCAGATCAACCAGATCGCCGTCGCGCCGGAGGCAAAACCGGGATTGCGCGCGGCGGGAAAAACAAATTCCCGGCCGCCGCCCGAAATATCATTCACCTGGATCCGCGAGCGGATCAGCCGCCGGACTTCATCGAGGGAAATCTGGTACTGTACGGTCGGATCATCGGATGGCCCCGGGGTTTCTGCCAGCTTGAAAACAGGCACGGCAAACGTCGCCTGGAAATCCGGGCCCCGTAGCCGGGCCGACGCCTCCAATTTCCAATGGACCCCATCGCCCTGGCCGGTCGTGGATGCCGGCTGCTGGTCTGGCAACCGGAAATAGACGGGAATGTCCGTCGCGTCCAAACCGGTTTGCGGCAGGTCGGCGCGCAGCCATTTCTCGTCCTGCCAGAGGATTTTTTCGATCGTGCGGCGATCATTTCCCGAACCACTGGTGGTGCGGCGCACACAACTCAAGCGCAGGTGCAGGCCGTGTTCCGGGTGCAATCGGGTTTTGACCTGTATCTTCCCTGCGAGCGCGCCACCCAGAGCGCCGGGAACCGCTGCCATTTCAAAACAGGATTGTCCGAACCGCCGCCAGGCGAGCGTTGTTTTTGCGGCATAAACCAACACGGCAACACCCACGACGGGAAAAATTAACGCGATGAATGCGGCATGGTTGCCGGAACGAAGCGCCTGCGACATGACCACAAACGCGATGGCCGCGGAAATGACGTTCCAAAAAACGACAAAAATCCACAACAGCAAGATGGCCCGGCGCGATGACGACGGGACACGACCCGCCGCCCAATCTTTCCGCTGGAGCCACGGTTTCTCGCTGTCACCGGATTTCGTTCCGCCGGTGGTCAGCGCCTGTTTTTTGGCGGTGATACCGAAGATAAGCAGGGGCAGGCCGACGCACACCACCGTCGCACTCAAAAGCGTCATGGCTTTCTGCCGGCTCAAACCGCCGAGCAATCCATCATGCACCAACAACACCAACGCCAGCAGCCCCAGCAGCAAGAACGGCGCAGACAGCAGCAGCGCGCGTGTGCGGGCGGCCTGGGAATTTGCCGGCGAGGGTTCGTCCTTGAAAATCCAGTTTTTCCAGTTGTTCATGGATGGCAAGCGCGACGGTCAAATGTGTTTCGAATCGCCCTCGTCCTTCGCCCGGTAGCCGGATTCCTGCCGCTGGAAATTCACCTCGTTCTTTTTGACGTAAGCGGCGAACACGTCATCGGCGCTCATCCCCAGCACCTGGGCGAGGCTGATGAGAAAATGAAACAGGTCCACCACCTCCACGCGCGCGTTCTGGCCGTCGAATTTCTGGTATTTCGCCCACCATTTCCACGGCACGCTGTCGGTGAGTTCAGCCAGTTCCTGCGACATCGCGCGGCAATAATTCAAAATCCACCTGCTTTTTTCCTCGTCGTTCATGCCCCCGGTGTGGACGCCAATGCGTTCGTTGAGGGCTTTTTGCATGCGGAACAATTCGCGCAATTGGTCGGGATTTTCCATATGGGAAAGCATTCGTTGGCGGCAGACCGGAAGCAAGCCGAAAACACGGGACCTGAAACGTGAGGCGGGAAACGTGCACCTTGTCCAGTCACGCTTCATTTTCACGTTTCACGTTTTACGTTTCACCCATCAGCTTCACTTGCCACTTGTCACCCGCCATCCAACCGCCTATAAAAACTTCATGCCAATACTGTTGACCAATGGCGGACCGGTGATCTGGCTGATTCTGCTCGCCGCCGCCATCGCCCTCGCCACATTCATCGAGCGCGTGCTCTATTGTCACCGTTCCCAGATCAATTCCGCCGAGTTCCTCAATGGCGTCCGCACCGTGCTCAAACGCGACAACGTCGTCGAAGCCATTTCCATCTGCGACGCCACGCCCGGCCCCGTCGCCCGCATCGTCAAAACCGCCATTCTCAACCGCGACCGCGGCCGTGACCGCGTGCGCGAGGCGGTCGAGGAAGCCGGCCTCACCGAAGTGCCGCGCCTCGAGGAAAAATTAAACCTGCTGGCGACCATCGCGCAAATCGCGCCCTTGCTGGGGCTGCTGGGCACCATTATCGGTTTCATTGACATCTTCAGCCAGATCCAGGAAGCGGGACTGTACGCACACATGGAGAAGCTTTCCCACGGCATCTGGGAATCGCTGATTTGCGCGGCGGCGGGCATCGCCGTGGCCATTCCCGTTCACGCCGGCTACAATTATCTTGTCAGCCGCATCAACAAAATCGTCCTCGACATGGAACGCACCGCCGCCGAAATCGTCAACATCCTCACCGAAAACGGAAACGGCAAACCCTCGTGAAATTTCCGCGTCATTCCCGGCTCTTGCGCGGCCCGTTTGACATGGCGCCGTTCGCCGCGGTCCTGTTTCTCCTGGTCATTTTCCTGATGGTGGGCGGGCTGCTGCCCATCCCCGGCGTGCAAGTGCCGCTGGCAAAAGACCTGCCCGGCACGGACCAACCCACCATTGCCATCGCCGTGGATGCCGGCGGACGATATTATTTCGCCAACCAAGTCATCGCGGCGAGCAAATTAAAATCAGCCCTCCTAACCGCCGTCCATAAATCCCGCGAACCACTCACGCTCGTGGTCCACGCCGACAAGGCCGTGACTTACGAACAACTGGTCCGCCTGACATTGCTGGCGCACGAGGCCCAAATCCAAAACGTGTTGCTCGCCACCCTGCCGGGCGCGGTCACCACACCGGTCGAACCATGAACCCCGCTTCCGCCGAATCGCCTCCGGCCGGACTGGCCGGAACGGTTTCGTCCCGGCCGGAACCGCCCGGGGCCGGCCGTTGGTCGCATGGCCGGTGGCTGATGCTGGTCGCGCTGGCCTATGCCGCACATGTCATCATGCTGTTTGCCTTCGGCGGGCGGAAAGAAATCGTCCCGCGCCCGGTGACCTGGGTTCCGACACTTCAACTGGCGGATGATGCCGACGAATGGCTGGCACTGAACGACCCCACGCTCTTTGCCCTGCCGCATTCGCAAGATTTTGCGTCCGCCATGCGGGTCCACACGCCCGCGATGAAACCGCCATCGTTTCGCTGGACGGAACCGCCCGGCGATCTGTCCTTGTCCGGCGAAAAGCTGGGAACGACTTTTAACGAATTCATGCAGACCAATCGTTTCGCGGGCATTGAACTGCAATTGAAACCGCCGCTGAATTTCAGTGCCCCCGGGCTGCCGATTGAACCCGTGCTCGCGCAAACTTCCACCTTGGCCATCCAGGGCGACGTGGCCCAGCGACCGTTGCTCAACCAGATCAATGTGCCATCGTTACCTTACAACGACGTGATTGCGCCAAGCAAGGTGCAGGTGGTCGTGGACGCGGCGGGCAACGTGGTTGAGGCTGTTTTGCTGCCCGCCGACAATCCGCTGGAAGCTGCCGTCCGTTTTGAGGAGGCCGACCGGCGCGCGCTTGAACTTGCCCGGACGGCACGTTTTGTCCCCGCATCGCATCTGACCGTTGGCCGGCTGGTTTTCAACTGGCACACCGTGCCGCTGAGCAAAACGAATGAACCCGACCGTTAAAATGTCATGAGTGCCGCCACCCTCATTGTGATTTATGTGGCCCTGGCGCTGGGAGGACTGTGCGGCCTTGGAATTTATTCTGAAATGCGCCGGCGCCGCTTCGGGCCGACGCATACCGAGGACCGCATCTTCCGCTGCAAGAATTGCGGTTACGTTTATACCGACGATGCGGACGTGGACCGCTCCCGCTGCGTGCAATGCGGCAAATTGAACGAACCCATCGTATTTTGATGGCTTAATGGATTATTGGGTTCGTGGATTATTGAGACTTCCGTCACCGTGTATTCCGCCAATCCATCAATCCATTAACCCAATTCTTCAATTGCCCGTCTTTAATTCCACCACGTCGTGCGGGGCGGCTTCACGCATGCCGGCGGGACTGACGCGAATGAAACGGGCTTTCTCGCGGAGTTGCGCGAGATTCGCCGCGCCGAGATAACCCATTCCGGATTGGATGCCGCCGATGAGCTGCGCCAGCACGCGATCCACCGAGCCGCACGCCTCCTTGAGTGCTTCAATGCCTTCGGCGGCGACCTTCTGCGTGGGATTTGCCGGCTGGCCATAACGCGCCGCCGAGCCGGATTTCATCGCCGCCAGACTGCCCATGCCGCGGTATTGCTTGTAAAGTTTGCCGCCGATTTCGACGACATCGCCGGGCGCCTCGTTGCAACCGGCAAAAATGCCGCCGCAAATCACCGCCTGGGCCAGCGTCAGGGCCTTGATAATGTCACCGGATTTGGTGATGCCGCCATCGGCGAGAACCGCGACCTTTTTTTTGGCCGCCGCGCGGGAACTGACGTAGAGCGCCGTCATCTGCGGGATGCCCACCCCCGCGACGATGCGCGTGGTGCAGATGGAACCGGGTCCCTGCCCCACCTTGATGGCGTTCGCGCCGCAATCGGCCAGATATTCCACGCCCGCCGCGCTGGTCACGTTGCCGGCAATGATCGGCAGTTTGGAAAAGGCGTCGCGCAGCACCTTGACCGTGTCGCCCACGCCTTTGCTGTGGCCATGGGCGGTCGAAACCGCCACCGCGTCCACACCGCGTTCCACCAGCGCGCCGACGTGATTCAAAATCCGTTCGCGGTCGAGTTCGCCGAAGGCGTTGCGCGTGGTCGAGACGGCGGCGCCGCAGATCAGGTGAAAGTTTGCGTCGCGCGCGGGCTTGAACTGCGCGTTGCGTTCCTGCGCGATGCGCTCGATGTCGCTCATCGTGAACAGGCCGCGCAGTTTGTCCTGATCGTCCACCACGAGCAGTTTGTGGATGCCGAGATGTTCGGTGAAAAATTTGTCGGCCCGGCTGATGGGGTCCTTGCCCAGTTCCTTCTGGCGGATGGTGTGGACCTGGGCGCGCGGCGTGAGGGCGTCGGCGACCTTGCGTTTGGCGTAGCGCGGCTTGACCACGTGGCCGGAAAGCAGGCCGACGAGCCTGCCCTTGCCATCCACGACCGGGAATGTGCCGAACGCAAATTTGCGTTCTTCGATGATTTTCAAAACGTCGCCGATGAGCTGGTCCGGGGCAACGGTGATCGGTTCCTGGATCAGGCCGTGCACGTGATTCTTGACGCGGCTCACCTCGGAAAGCTGCAGGCGCTCCGGCATGTTGTAATGGATGAGACCCAAGCCGCCGTTGGCCGCCATGGCGATGGCCATGCGCGATTCGGTCACGGTGTCCATGTCCGACGAAATGACCGGGATGTTAAGGTGCAGGTTTTCCGCCAGCCGGGTGTCGAGTTGCGTGTCGCGCGGGAGGATGTCCGAATACAGCGTCGCCAGCGTGATGTCGTCGAACGTCAGTCCGATCTTGCTGTTTGCAGGGAAAAACTGATCCGCCGGTTGGTAGAACGGATCGTCGAAGCCGGACTGCCGCGTCACTGCCATGTCGGATCCTGCCGCGAGCAGGCGGGTTTGGCAAGCCGATTTCTGGATTCAGGACGGTTTGGCCACCGGCGGAGCCGGCACCGCCAGTCGTTTCGTCGGGTCGCTGTCCACCGCCTTTCCACTGAGGAGACTGTTGATCACCTCGAGCAATTGACTGGGGGTGCAACTCGATTTCAACAGGGCTTTTTCCGCGCCGATCGTTGCCGCTTCCAAGGCCAGGCTGGTCATGTGGGCGTTGGAAAGAATGATCACCGGGGTCTTCTTCAATTCGGGGGTCGAACGGATGTACTTGAGGACATCCACGCCGTTCAGCTTGGGCATCATCAGGTCCAAAATCACGATGTCGGGTTTGACCGCCAGCAGTGTTTTCAGGGCAACCAGACCGTCTTCCGCCACCGCGACGCGAAAACCTTCGCGCTCAAACTTTGCACCGTAAACCTTGACCACCACCGCGTCGTCCTCAACGAGAAATATAGTTTTCATGGCCAACTTTATTTGCAACTGAACGGCTTCCCCCGGGAAATTCAAGCCAAATTAAGCCGCCCACCCAAACTTGGAAAGCAAAATACAGGCCACCTTTGATGACGGAGGATTTTGCACTGCCCTCAGAAGTCGATGAAAATTCAACCCGCCGGCGGGCGTGTTCGCATTCTACCAGCTCTTGCCCGCGAACCAGATGCAACCGATCACCATGGCAGCCACGGCGCAGGTGCCCATCAGTCCGCGATAAACTTTCACGCTGTTGGTCGCACAACGGGTGGTGAGCCATCCCATGCCCCAGGAAAATCCCGCCATCGCCAGCACCGTGCCTGCGCCAAAGGCAATCAGGTAAGCAATGGCCTGTGTCTTGGTCGGCAGGGCCAGCATGGGCAATATACCCAGCAAATGCGAACTGCCGGCCAGTCCGTGCAGTGTCCCGATGGCAAAGGCCGCGTGCGTATGACGCGCGTGCGCTCGCGGTTCCTCATGTCGCGCGTGGTCATGATGGACGTGGATGTGGACGTGCCGCCCTCCGTGATGCTCATGTTCATGCGCGTGGACGCTGTGCTTGCACGCGCGGCGCAACGCCCAAAGGCCAATACCGAAGAGGACCACGCCAACAATCCGATCGCCCCACGACGACAACAAATTCACCGGCAACCTGTCCCGCAACCACAGCGATAGCAACCCGACCACGGCGACACCCGACGAATGGCCGAGTCCCCAGCGCACGCCGGGAATCCAAGCGCCTTTGGGCCGACGCACCGCCAGTGGCGCGATGGCCGTCAAATGGTCCGGACCCGTCAGCACGTGAATGGTGCCGGCGATCAATCCAGTAATGGCTGCAATCATAAATCTGTTTCAGGGAAACTGCCTGAATCCCGCTTCCAGCGCAAAGCATACTTCGCCCGTTTATTTCGTCACTTTAGTATCCAGCCGGCAAATGAACGCAACCACACGCTAATTGACAAAAGTCGGCCCTTTTCTGCCGTAAAACGATGGCGATCTAATCCGGGTACCCGCCCGGATGCTTTTGGTGCCACGCCCAGGCGGTGGCCACGATGTCTTCCAGTTTCGGGAACTTCGGCTTCCAGCCCAGCTCGCGAACCGCTTTCTCGGCCGAGGCGACGAGCTTCGGCGGGTCGCCGGGCCGGCGCGGTTTTTCCACCGCGGGAATTTTTTTGCCCGTCACGTTTTCGCACATCTGAATCACTTGCTTCACGGAATAACCGTCGCCGTTGCCCAGATTGTAAAAACCGGCTTTGCCCGGCTGTAATCCGAGCATGTGCGCCTGCGCCAGATCCTTGATGTGGATGTAATCGCGGATGCACGTGCCGTCGGGCGTCGGGTAATCGGTGCCGTAAATTTCGCACTGCGGCTTCCGCCCCAGCGCGACGAAGAGAACATTTGGAATCAGGTGGCTCTCAATCCGGTGATGTTCGCCAAACTTTTCACTCGCACCGGCGGCGTTGAAATAACGGAAGGCAATGAACTCGAGTTTGTAAATCTCCTGATACCAAAGCAGAACCTTCTCGAACATGAGCTTGGACTCGCCGTACGGATTGATCGGCCGCTGCGGCAAATCCTCGGTCATCGGCACGCGGTCGGGCGGGCCATAGGTCGCACAGGTGGAGCTGAACACGAATTTTTTGACACCGCATTCAACGGCGGCATCGGCCAGTTTGAGCGCGTTGACCAGGTTGTTGTGGAAATATTTTTTGGGATTGGTCATGGACTCACCCACGAGCGCATTGGCGGCAAAGTGCATGATCGCATCAGGTTTTGCGGACACAACGGCGTTAAGGATGTCCCCCTCCTGCTCCGGCTGGCCCAGAATAAATTTGGCCCGCGAATCCACCGCCGAGCGGTGACCTTCGGTGAGATTATCATAAACCGTGACCTGATGGCCGGCCGCCAGCAGTTCTTCCGTGCAGACGGACCCAATATAGCCGGCACCACCGGTGACAAAAACATTCATGCTTGGAGTTTAGAAAATTTTACGGCGGTTCAAAGTTCAAAATGGCCCAACCCCGCCTCAAGACAGGGTTCGCACGGTTTCGACGCGTGTGATCAGCCATTGCCCGCCGGTCTTTTGCAGGGTCAACTTCATTTCCTGCACGATAGGATCGTGTTCGCCGGAAATGCTCGCTTCCATCGTGAGGTCCACCACGGCGGACTGCTGGTCCGGGGCCACCGTCACGTTGATGTCGGGAAATTTCACCGTCAGCGAACCTGCGCCCCAGCGCGCCGCCAGGGCGGCTTGGGTGATTTCCTCACGGATCATCGGGTCGTGCAGGCCGTGCCCGGCCAGATCAACATTCATCTCGACATTGGTTCCGAAATATCCGGCCAGGCTGCGCGCGGCGGCGAGCCGCGCCAGGTCGCTCCCCCCGGGGGAGGATGAAACCGTGCCGGCCAGCTCCGTGAGCCGTTTGCGAATGACTTTTTCCGGACCGGGAAACGCCACCGTCCACAACCAGAGGGCCAGCGCCGCCAGGGCGGCCAGTAACACGATGCGGAAAATATTTTTCACAGGAGGGCCTTGCCAACAATACGATTGCGTTCAGCCTTTCCAAACACATGATCTTCAGAAGGCATCCTGCGGTTGTCGCCCACGACGAAATAAAAATCCGGGCCCAGTTTGACCGGCGGGCAATTCCAATCACACGGCGTCTTCTCATACGGCTCGTCCAATACTTCGCCGTTGATCAGCACGCGACCATTTTCAAAGGCAACCGTTTCGCCGGGCAGACCGATGATGCGTTTCATATACAGCACATGCGGACCCGCAAGGCGGATACCCACCACATCGCCCCGTTGCGGCTCGTGCCGGACGTAGGCCAGCCGGTTTATGATATTCAATGAGCGATCTTTGTAGGTCGGCAACATGCTGATCCCTTCAACACGGATGGGTAACAGGATGAATCCAAAAATCGCGACGCAGGCAACAATCAAGACGGCAATCCGCATCAATGTCACCTTGGGATTGCGGCCGATCACCGCAATTCGTACCCAACGCGAAAAACCTGATTGTTTTGAAAGGGTATTCATTTGCTCCGCCTCGTCTGGTGCCATCATGCTTTGAAGTTTCGCGCATCCCGCCCGGCGCGCAAGTGCAGATTATTGTTTCATTTGCTCAAATTGCGGATGTTGCTGCAATCTGGCCCAGGTTTCAGGCGACAACGGCGCCTGCCGGTAAACCAGTCCGTCCAATGGCTCGGCACTGTGGGAACATTTCGCGCGCTCCAGCCACTGACGGTCAAGCGGCTCGTCCAGCAGGTCCATCCGGTTGGCCGCCATGGTGGTCTCCTCCTTCAAGCCCGATGGATGTCCCACCCCCACGAAAAATCCGCCCAGCAACATTGTCACCCGGGCCATCGTGCTGCGGGTGTAATTGGCCAGCACGCACGGACGTTGCGGGTCCAGCCGGCGAAACAAACCGGCAAACAACGACACCGTCCACATCGCAGGATTTTTCCTCGGCGAAAACGGATCGAACAAAATAGCGTGGGGTGGTGGTTTGGCGGCAGGCGTCCCGCCTGCCGTGGAGGGCGGCATCCTGTCGCCCGGACCGGCGCTCGAATTTTCAGCACGCGCTGTGTTCCCAACGACCTTTCCGCCGGGCGGGACGCCCGACTCTACGGCAGGCAGGATGCCTGCCGCCACGGTTTTCGCCAGCCACGCCGGGAAATCGCCGGATTCCAGCGTCCACTCAATCTGGAGCGAGCCATCACTGAATTTCACGCAACGATTTTGGACCAGTTCGGCCAGCGCGGATTCGTAGCCGGCCACATAACCCAGTTCCACACCGTGTGCCAGCGCAAATGCCGCCGCGGCACTGGTATGATCGAAGCTGACGAGCCGGAGATGCCCCGGTTTGCCCTCCAAATCTTCCCGAATCAGCCGGATGGCCGTCAGCGCATTGGCGGCGGCACCCAGACCGATATCCCAAATCACAAATTCACCGGGGGTTGCCTGGACGCGTTCCGGCAGGCGCAATTGCCGGACGTAAAGCGCCTCAGCTTCGATGGCCGGTCCGACGACGGGATGAAAGGTCTCGGCTTCAGCCAGGGAACGGATGGACCGCGCGCCATTGCGCAGATAGACAAGACAATAGTTGTCAGGCACGGCAGCATCTTGCCGCACCGGTGTCAAACGAAAAGCAAAACCGGCAATCCTTGATGGGGATTGCCGGTTGGGAAAGGAGCAACGCGTGCTTAGAGCTGGGCCATCGCCTTGTCGAGCGCCGCATAGAGCTGGTTCATGGTCGCCACGGTTTCATCGCCCATGTTCGAGATGCGGAAGGTCGTGCCCTTGATTTTACCGTAGCCGCCGTCAATCAGGAA